>Ga0154382_195_pt3 | contig 63972 bp, 54 predicted proteins | sample RifGroB1_FD_105626 | JGI IMG/M metagenome (GOLD analysis project Ga0154382, IMG submission 105626) | Bdellovibrionales bacterium GWB1_55_8 | reverse complement strand
GCCGCGACAATGGTTGTGGCAGGTGTCTATCTGGTCGCCCGAATGTTCGGCGTCTTTGCGACTTCTGGAGACGCGCTTCTCGTGGTGGCCTATATCGGCGCGTTTACTTCGATTTTTGCGGCTGTGATCGGCTGTACACAGGATGATATCAAACGAGTGCTGGCCTTCTCCACGTTGAGTCAGCTCGGGTACATGATGTTCGCCCTGGGTGTCGCCACGATTGCCGAGCCCCTTGGCTACACGGCTTCGATGTTCCACCTTTTCACGCACGCATTCTTCAAAGCGCTGCTCTTCCTCGGCGCGGGCGCGCTGATTCATGCGGTTCACAGCAATGAGATCTGGGACATGGGCGGCCTGGCCAAGAAAATGCCGATCACCCATATCACCGTGTTGATCGCGACTCTGGCAATCGCCGGGGTTTATCCGCTCGCAGGGTTCTTCTCCAAGGACGAAATTCTCGCCGCGGCCCTGGCCACGGGCCATACGGGCATTTTCGCCCTGGGTCTCACGGTTGCTGGGATCACGGCTTTTTATATGTTCCGGATCTATTTTGTCGCTTTCTGGGGAAAACCACGTAGCGAGAACGCAGAGCACGCGCATGAAGCTTCGCCTGCGATGCTGATTCCGCTGATTATCCTGGCGGTATTTTCTCTGTTCGCGGGCTGGGTGCCGATGGGCGAATTCGTTTCGTTCGGTCCCGGGCATGCGGGGCACATCAATTGGGCGATTGCGGCGCCGAGCCTGGTGGTTGCCGCAATCGGAATTTCGACCGCCTGGTTCCTCTACGGCAGTGGCAACGATGCGCGCGTGACGGCGATCACAAATGCGCTGGGCGGCGTCTATACAACGATCAAGCAGAAGTTCTACTTCGATGAGATCTACCTTTTCGTTACTCGGAAGGTGATCTTCCGTTTTGTCGCAACTCCGATTGCCTGGTTCGATCGTCATGTTGTGGACGGCGGGGTGAATCTGACTGGCTTGGCCACGCGTGCTGCCGCAATGGCGACCAGTCGTCTTCAGACGGGTCAGGTTCAGACCTATGGTGTTTGGTTTCTGGCCGGTTCGATTGCTGCCATGATCCTGCTTTGGGCAGTGCTGGTTTAAGGGGAGAGAGTTCAGATGGGTTTGCTAAGTTGGCTGATTCTTTTACCGTTCCTGACTGCGGTCGCCGTGATGATGGTTCCAGCCGAGCGCTGGAAAATGATTCGCTGGATTTCGGCTGCCGGAACAGGGTTGCACCTGATTCTCACCGCTATCACGACGTATCGCTATTGGCAGCTCGCTTCGCCAGAAATGGCGGAGATGAAGACATCGCTGCTGACGAAGCTCTATCTCGTCGAAAAGTTCGACTGGTTCCCCAGCTTGGGAATTCAGTATCTGGTCGGCACCGACGGCATCTCGATGCTGATGGTTATCCTGACCTCAATCATTATTTTCGCCGGGGTAATGGCGAGTTGGAATGTCGCTGAGCGGACGAAGGAGTTTTTCGTCCTGCTTCTGACGCTTGTCACGGGTGTCTTCGGCGTTTTCCTGAGCTTCGATCTTTTCCTCTTCTTCATGTTCTATGAGGTGGCGGTGCTCCCCATGTACCTCCTGATCGGTATCTGGGGCACGGGCCCGAAGGAATACTCGGCCATGAAGCTCACGTTGATGCTTCTGGTGGGTTCGGCCTTCATCCTTGTCGGGTTCCTCGCGATCTATCACACCTCCGGTCTGCACACGTTCGACCTGACGCAGCTTGCAACGATCAAGTATCCGGCCGATCTTCAGTACTGGGCATTCCCGGCGCTGTTCATCGGGTTTGGAGTGCTCGGCGCGCTCTATCCTTTCCATACCTGGTCACCGGACGGCCATGCTTCGGCGCCAACCGCAGTCTCGATGCTTCACGCGGGCGTGCTCATGAAATTGGGCGGCTATGGGGCGCTTCGGATCGCGGTTTATCTGCTTCCGGATGGCGCGAAGGACTGGGGACTGTTTTTCATGGTGCTCACCACGATTAATATTCTCTACGGGTCCTTTGGCGCGATCATGCAGAAAGATCTGAAGTACTTCACTGCCTACTCATCGGTCAGTCACTGCGGATTTGTGCTGTTCGGTGTCGCGGCTCTCAATTTAATGGGCTTTAAAGGCGCTGTTCTGCAAATGTTCAGTCACGGTGTGATGACCGGACTGTTCTTCGCTTTGATCGGCATGGTTTATGGCCGCACTCACACCCGTGTTATTTCAGAAATGGGTGGCCTCGCGAAAGTGATGCCTTGGCTCGCGGTATCCTTCTATATCGCCGGTCTCGCGTCTCTTGGGCTCCCGGGCTTTTCCGGTTTCATCGCGGAATCGCATGTATTTCTGGGCGGATTCTTCGGGAACCCCTGGGCCAATTCCACGGCAACCCGTGTTCTGACCGTGCTGGCCACGATGTCCATCGTCGTGACCGCGGTTTATGTTCTTCGCGGCTTGGCCCGGGTGTTTCAAGGTCCGGTGGAAGACCACCATTTCCTGGAGCTGACGGATGCGACGTTTACGGAGCGGGTCAGCACGGGCGTACTGGTGGCCACTTTGGCGTTCGCGGGCATTATGCCCTGGTTCCTGATAGATCTGATTGAGGCGTCGATCATGCCGATCGTGAATCGGTTGCATGAAACCGGCGGCTCTTTCGCGATGTATTGAGTGTTTTTTTGATTGATGTTGGAGGTTGAGAAGAAATGTTGATGCTACCTGAGTTGATTGTCATTGGCACGGCCTTCGTGCTCCTTTTCACTGACCTCTTCATCAGCGATCGCCAGCGACCGGTGCTCGGCGCCCTGACGCTCCTCGGGCTCGGGCTTGCTGCGGGTTCCGTTGTCTGGATGATGCCCGAATCGGGGCAGATGTTCGGGGGCCAGTTTGCGGTAGACAGCGTCGCCTGGTGGTTCAAGCTCCTCTTTCTGATTGCGGGAATTATCACCGTTGCGATCTCGATTGATCTGCTCGATGGACGCGCCAAGTCTCCGAAACAGAGACTGGGTTCCCCGGGTGAGTACTATACGATTCTGTTGTTCTCGCTTTCGGGAGCTCTTTTTCTTGTTTCATCACGAGATCTGGTCAGTCTTTATGTGAGTCTCGAACTGATCACCATTCCTCTCTACGCGCTCACCGCGTGGAAACGTGATGGTATTTCGGGCGAAGCTGGTTTGAAATACGTGATTCTCGGTGCGCTTTCCTCGGCGTTTCTGCTCTACGGTCTAGGCCTGGTGTTTGGGCTGACGGGTGAAACCAATCTTGAATTGATCGGGAAAGTCTTGCAGCCGTCGCCAGCCCTGTGGCTTGCGGCAGCGATGATCACGGCGTCCGTCGGGTTCAAGCTGACGATCGTTCCCTTCCATATGTGGGCGGCCGAGGTTTATCAGGGGGCTCCGACGCCCATCACGGCTTACCTATCGGTGGCGTCAAAGGCAGCCGGTCTGGCTCTGATGTTCCAGCTTTTCTATCGGGTGCTCGGTCATTATCTCGTTCATTGGAGCGTGCCGTTGGCGATTTTCGCGGCACTCACGATGACTCTTGGAAATATCGTCGCCATCGTGCAGCAGAACGTGAAGCGTTTCATGGCCTTTAGTGCGATCTCGCAAGCCGGTTACGTTCTCATGGGCTTTCTGGGCACGACGAACGAAGGTGTTCCTGCCATGATCTTCTATATGCTCGTGTACATTCTCACGAACCTGGCGGCATTCGCGGTGATCGTCCTTTACTCAAATCAGACCGGGCGTGAGGAGATTTCAGAGTATCGCGGCCTGGCGAGAACCAGTCCGCTCGTGGCACTTGCGCTCATGATCGCGCTTTTCAGCCTGGCGGGTATTCCTCCGCTGTCCGGATTCGTAGGGAAGTTCTTCCTTTTCAGTATCGCCTCGCAGGCCGGCTTCCATTGGCTGGTTACGCTGGCGGCCGTGAATTCGACGATCTCGTTGTACTACTATCTTCGAATTATTCGACAGATGTACATTGAGCCGGCCGTGGAGGGCGACGGTGCTGTCCCTGTGACTCCGGTTCTCGCGTTGACCGTAGGTCTTACGACGGTAGCGGTGATGGTGCTTGGTATCATCCCGACTTTCTACGAAACCGTGTACGCGCAGACAGTTTCCTGGTTCCTTCCGTTCATCAAGTAAGCCGGTCTTGGAAGTGGGCCTGTTTTATGCCCATTTTTTTTTGCCGGCTGTTCGGCTCGCCCGCGCCCCGCTTGCGCCCTGTTTACGATGAGCTATTGCCGCCTGAATTTACGGGCGGCGTTGTGTCGTGAACTCATTGAAAGAACACGAAAAAACTGCGAAAAAAACACACATTCTACGGCGGATTTTTTTACAAATTTGGGTGCCGTTAGTGGTAAGGTCCGTTGGAAATCAAAACAGCTTGTGAGCGCGGTTATGATCGCGCGCTTTCTCTTTCCCTGGAGGAATCATGACGGAAAAAGGGCAATTCCCTTACCCGGGCGTCGACACGACGGCGGATGGATCAACAGCAGTGGTTTGGGTTGAAACACATGCGACAACGGGTGCCGCAGCATACCCCATCACCCCCTCGACGAATATGGGCGTCGGATACCAGCAGGCCGTTGCCGATGGTAAGAAAAATGTGTGGGGCGATACTCTCGTGTTCATGGAGCCCGAGAGCGAACACTCCGCCGCAAGCGTCTGCGAAGGTTATGCGCTGACGGGTGGGCGGGTTTCGACTTTCACGGCCGGTCAGGGACTCATCCTGATGAAGGAAGTGCTCTACACGATTTGTGGAAAACGCCTCCCGGTGGTTTTCAATATCGGGGCGCGCGCTCTGACTGTTCACTCGCTGAACGTTCACGCCGGGCACGACGATGTCATGGGTGTCGTGGACTGCGGCTGGGGTATGCTCTTTGCGCGTAACGCGCAGGAAACTGGGGATCTTTGCCTGATTGCGCGCAAGACGGCTGAAGATTCCTATACGCCATTCTTCAATATTCAGGACGGATTTCTGACGACTCACACTGTTGAGACGATGAAGCTCCTTGAGCCCGAGTGCATCAAGACCTATCTGAAGCCGCCCACGGAAGCGCTTCAGAACATGATGGATCCCGCGCACCCGATCATGAGCGGCGTCGTGCAGAATCAGGATGCATACATGAAGGGCAAGATCGCCCAGCGCGGTTATTACGAACCCATGAAAGCGATTCTTTCGCGCAACATGGAAGAGTTCTACCGCCTCACGGGCCGCCGATATGGACTCATCGAGTCTTATCAGATGGAAGACGCGGATTACGCGATTGTCGGTATGGGTTCCTTCATGGAGACCGCGAAATCGACGGTCGATTGGCTCAGGAAAAAAGGAGAGAAGGTTGGCGTTATCAACGTGACTTCCTATCGGCCTTTCCCGGGTGCGGAGCTGGTGGATGCGCTGAAAAACGTGAAGACCATCGCGGTTCTCGAACGCATGGATGAATCCTCGGCGCCTGAAAATCCCCTGGCACGCGATCTGAAATCTGCGTTTCTTGACGCGCTCTGGGGACACTCCGAGTTTACCAAGGTTTCCCGCGTACCGGTGATTCAGCACGGTTCGGGCGGTCTTGGTGGACGTGACGTCCGTTCAAGTGATTTCATCGCCATTCTCGAAAACATGAAAAAAGGTGCGGCCGGAACAATCCGGTTCGCCGTTGGCGTGAAGCACGCGGATGCGATTTCCTGGGAAGGTCAGGAGCCGGATATCCGGCCCGCTGGCTCTTTCTCGACACGTGGTCACTCGATCGGTGGTTACGGTTCGGTCACGACGAACAAGATCATGGCCTCGGTCTGTGGCGATCTTTTTGATCTGAAGGTACAGGCCTTCCCGAAATACGGTGCCGAGAAGAAGGGGCTTCCGACCACTTATTATCTGACCATCGGTCCGCAACATATCGCGTTCCACCAGGATCTGAATGTTGTCGACTCCGTCCTGATCAATGATCTGAATGCATTCCGACACAGCGATGCGCTTGCCGGGTTGCGGGATAAAGGTGTCGTAATCCTTCAAGCACAGGAAAAGGATCTGAAAGTTCTGTGGAAGGGTATTCCGACCAAGGTGAAGGAAGAGATCCGCCAAAGGAAGCTTCAGGTTTACGCTTTGGATGCGCTTGGAATCGCGAAAGAGGTCGTTACCTCCGCGGAACTCCTCCAGAGGACGCAAGGGATTCTTCTCCTGGGTGTTTTCCTGAAGGTGACTCCATTCGCAGCGGAGCGAAAGATGAATCAGCAACAGCTCATGGATGGCGTTGAAAAGGTGCTGCGCAAGTACTTTGGGAAACGCGGAGAGGAAGTGGTTCAGAATAACCTCACCTGTGTGAGACGGGGTTATGAAGAAGTGCTTCGTTTGTCCGATGAGCTGATTGCTAGCAACTGATTGCTTGCAGGGAGATTTTTATGTCGAAAAACAAAGACCAGAATTCAGAAAAGTTCGATCGCGACTCCCGTGATCTGACGAATTTCCAAACGGATGTCCTTCAGAAGTACCTGACGGGCAAGGCGGATGCCGAGCTGCCGGCCGATGCTCATTCCGCACGATCTCTACTGCCTCCCGGGACCGCCCGTGGCAGAAGCTTTGCTTCGATCGCGTCGGAATTCCCGGCCTACGATGCGCAAAAGTGCGTTGCCTGCATGGAATGCGTGGTGGTCTGTCCGGACGCGGCGATTCACGCACGTGTTACACCCCAGGCCGAGATGGATCAGGCACTATCGAAGGTGACTGATCCCGCGGTGAGGGACTTCGCGCAGTCCCGTTTTTCGAAGACCGTCAAATTCTGGAACACATACGAGAAACAGGGAAAGACTCCTGGTCAGTTCTCGCTGTGGATCGATCCGGATAAGTGCAAGGGATGCGGCGAGTGCGTTCAGGTTTGCGGTGATCATGCGGCGCTCTCGATGAAGTTGAAGAGCGACGAAGAGATGGCTCTCACCACGAAAGCCGTGGAGTTCTCGCATCAGCATCTTCCAGGGACCGCCGAGCAGTATGTGAACCCCAGGCTGCTCACAGACATGTTCCTGCAGGACGAAAAATGGGTTTACCGGGGCGGCGCAGGCTCGTGCATGGGCTGCGGAGAAATCACCTCGTTGAAGCTCGCGATTGGCGCGACGACTGCCAAGTATGGCGACAATCTCGCCATTGTGGCGGCAACGGGCTGCAATTCGGTGTTCAGTTCGACCTACCCGTACAACATCTTCAATGTGCCGTGGACAAATTCCTTGTTTGAGAACGCCGCGCCGACGGGTCTTGGCGTCCGGATGCGACTGAACCAGCAGGGTAAAAACGATACCAAGGTCTGGATTCTCGGCGGCGACGGCGCCATGGCCGACATCGGTCTTCAAGCGGTGTCTCGAGCGCTGGCTACGGGCGAGGACATCAACATCCTGGTGATGGATACCCAGTCATACTCCAACACAGGAGGCCAGGCATCTACCTCGACCTTCACGGGTCAGAGCGCGAAGATGAGCGCCCATGGAAAGGCTTCGCTCGGAAAGACTGAACGCCGCAAAGAACTCGGTGTCATCGCCATGATGCATCCCGATGTTTTTGTCGCGCAGGTTTCGCCGGCATATCCCAATCACTTCCTGCGAACGGTACTGGACGCGCTGGAATATCCAGGGCCTTCACTGATCGTCGCCTATTCACCCTGTATGCCTGAGCACGGTATCGCGGATGATGCGGGCGCGGAGCGTGCGAAAGCGGCTGTGATCAGCCGCGCGTTCCCGTTGTATGTTCATGATCCACGTAAGGGCAATACGATCAAGGAACGCCTGGATCTCAGAGGCAACCCTTCCATCGGCGAAGAGTGGCACAAAGATCCTAAGACGGGCGAAGTGTTCGATTTCGTCTGGTTTGCCCGTAAAGAGGGTCGTTTTGCACAGCACTTCAAAGGCGGGAAGGTATCTGAGTCACTCCTGAAATCACAGGAAGACCGTCAGAAGAACTGGAACCTGATCAGAGAGTTGGCCGGCTTGAAGTGAAGGCTGACAGCCGCGCCTTTTTGTGTATAATCAACGTCTAAACTTAAGTGAGGGAGAGATAAATGGCTTTGAAAATTACTGATGACTGCACCAGCTGTGGCGCCTGCGAACCGGAATGCCCGAATTCGGCGATTACCGCCGGCGATGATAAGTATGTGATCAACGCGGCCGCCTGCACCGAGTGCCAGGGCAAGCATGCGTCACCCCAATGCCAGGCGGTTTGCCCGGTTGACGCCCCTGTGAAAGCCTGATCTTTAGTATTCCATTCGCTTCCGCTCCGGGTGGCGGAAGGGGACATCATCAAGCGAAAGCTTCGACAGGTATCCCAAGCTCCGCCACCCTGAGCGCGAACGCTTCCAGTTCATCGTAGCTGACCGGCTGTACCCCTTCAAAGACACGCCTCCGCTTCACTGTTACCAAGTGCACCACTTGCGGCTTGAGCTCTTGGTAGAGTGCCAGGAGTCCGCTTAAGTTGTCGGCTGACCAGTTTTGAAATCCAGGTTTATCCGGATAGCGCCAAAGGGTGCTTTGAACGCAGAGCCGACGCATCTGTTTGAGAGGGGTTGCGAGAGCTCGGACGGACTTTAGGCTCCGCGGGCTGGGCTTGTTCGTTTTACCGAAAAGTACATCCTCGGCGCAATCGAGCTTCACCCAGGTTTCGTCCAGGCGGTTGCAAGCAGTTCGGACGGAAGGTTGTGAGAGGCCTTCACCGTTACTCAGGCAGACTGTGATCCATTTGCCTTGGAGCTCTTTTTTGAGTTCAAGAACGCCTGCCACAATGTCAGCAAATTCGGGGTGTGTGGTGGGTTCGCTGCTTCCTCCCAGAATCACGGTCTCCACTTCGGGTGCACCAGCGAGGCGATCCCGAAGACTTGCCAAAATCTCGATCGCGTTGAGAGGGGCGGTTTCTGGGGCTTTCGTTATCTTTTCGCCTGGAGCGCGCCAGGGACAGTAAACGCAATTCCATCCGCAGCTATGCCCAGGCGTGCCGAAATTCACATTGACCGAAAACCCAAAACGGCGACTGCGTGAAGGTCCCGAGACAAAGTTGATAGCGCGAGGCTTTTTTGCTGCAGGTTTTATTTTCGGAGTGGGCTTTGGTTCCTTGATGCGGCGAGTTGGTTTCTTGGCAGCAGATTTTTTCTTCGCGCGTTTCATCACTTCTAATTACCACAGCCCTTTGCTGAACGACCAGATCGAAGACGGATTTGACACACTGCCTTGCGTGTCAAATTCCTGGCCGGGGCTTTCGTGGCCTGCGCGTCCGACGCGTGGACGTGAGAGTCTTAGAATCTTCCGTTTAACGGTTCGAGTTCGGGAAGCGTGAACTTGCCGTCTTTCCGGATCAGTTTACCGTCAAAATAGAGTTCGCCGCCACCGTACGCGGGTGTCTGGATCAGAACCAGATCCCAATGGACTGAAGAGTTGTTTCCGTTGGGCGCGTCGTCGTAGCTGTTTCCGGGAGTCAGATGGATCGAACCGAAGATCTTTTCGTCGAAAAGCGTGTCATTCATTGGGTCATGAATGAACGGATTCACCCCGATGGCGAATTCGCCGAAATAGCGTGCGCCGGCATCCGTTCCAAAGATCTGCTCCAGTTCAGCGGCATGTTCCGGAGCCGAGAATTTCTCGATCCGGCCGTTGCGGACTTCAAGCGTGATATTCCTAAAAAGCGTTCCCTGGTAAAATGAAGTCGTATTGTAGGCGATTCTTCCGTTCATTGACTCCTTGATCGGAGCGGTGAAGACTTCGCCATCGGGGATGTTCAGCTTGCCGTCACATTTGATGACCGGCACGCCCCTGATCGAAAACTCGATGTCCGTTCCCGGCGAGACGATGCGGACCCGGTCGGTCTTTCTCATGAGTTCGGCAAGCGGATCCATGGCGGTGGACATTTTCGAGTAATCCAGATTGCAGACGTTGAAGTAGAAGTCTTCGAAACTGGAAACGCTCTTTTTGGCGAGCGCGGCCATCGCTGCATTGGGATATCGCAGAACACACCAGCGCTTCTTCAGGCGCGTACGCATATGTACGACTTCCATGAAGTGTTTTTGCTTGAGTTCTTTCTGAACCGCCGAAAGGTCACTCAGTTCGAAAGGATTCAGAGGTCCCCGAATTCCGATATATGCATCCACGCGTTCCATGATCGCCCGATGAAATTCAGCGAAGGACGCCTGTTGCTTGTCGCCCGCAATGCTAAAGAAAGATTTCGTCAGCTCGTCGTCGAAAACATTCCAGAAGGGAATGGCCCCTTTTTCAGTCGCGAGTCGAATCAGTTCCTTGCCTAGTTCCTGCGTATCGCGCCCGATCATATCAATATAAAGACTCTCCCCGGAGCGCACGGCCAGACTGTAATTGATCAGGTTTTCGGCAAGCTGCGTAATGCGTGAATCAGGTTTCATGAGGGGACCTCTTTCTAATCAGGAATTGCTGATCACAGGGATATTTCAAGCCGTGCCGCCAGAACGGCTGCATTATCGAGTGACGTATCACCGCCGGGGTTGACCACATATTGTAAGTCCGGTTGGAGCACGATGCCAGGTACGAGCTGCGCGCGATAGGTGAGCTCCCATGTCGTTTCAGTGCTGGCCAGAATGGTGCCCGAGGTCGCGGATACTGTCCGGAAATCCCTGCTGAGACCCACACGTGTCACGGCGAGGCCGAAGATGTCCTGATCGCGACCGAACAAGCCGCTCAAATTGAAGCCAGCGCTCAGGTTTGAGGCAAGCGTGTTCGCCTTTCCATTCGTGAGCCCGTAACGCGCGAAAGAGCTTAATCCGGAACTCAATGCGGCTTCACTTATCAGATAAAGACCGAAGTCTCCGACTTTTTCGGAATCCTCATCTCCTGCTACGGGTTGAACGGGAACCGTATAGGTCCATGCGCCGATCGCGAATTTCATCGGTAGTTCCTTATGCTCGGAAGCTTCCTCATAACCCGCGTGGTAGGCCAGCTCGTTGATGAACAGGAAGCCATCGGATGCCTGCCAGCTGATATGTGTTCCGTGAGGCTTGTCTGGATTACCGGCAACCGCGCCAAAGAGAGCTGACTGGAAATAGAACTTTTCCATCGGTTCAATGCGTACACGAAAGGCGGGAGCGGTGGTTGGAAAAATGGATGGACCGTTTGCACCCGTGAGGGCCAGCTCCGCGCCCACCCCAAAGCTGCTGTTCAAAAACAGGCCTGAAGCTGGGGTGACATAGAATTCACTGTTCAGATCATGGAGCCCGAGGAGAAAAGATGTGGTGCCATTAAACGCGACTTGTTCCAGCCAGGCCTCATACAATTTGACGGTGTTGGCGGGAGTTTCGATATTACTGGTTCCCTGAATGTCTCCGACATTTTCCGTAGGGTCGCCGCCATGATTGCCGAGGACATAAAAAAAGAAGTTTGCGCCTTTCCAGTTCAGTAGCTTCTGAAGATCAAAGCTGGCGCGAAGGTCAAAATTGCCGAGAAACTCTGAGTTCTGTTCTGTCCCGCCTGACCGCACACTGTTCCAGTCGAGCTTGTAAATGACTCCAACGTCAACGCCGGCATCCGAGAGCCGCGTTCGGGCACCACCCCAGTTTTTGGTCAGGCGCGCTTCGGGCTGCTCGGGGCTTTCTGCCACCGGCGATTCGTGAAAAGTTTCGCGCACTGCGGAGCCGGAGCTGACCTCTGGAGGGGCTGCGTAGCTTGAAATGGCTGTTAAAAAGGTGAGCGTTAGAATCGCGGTTTTCATGACGAATCTCCTTGGTTGCTGCAGAACTCAAGGGTAGCACACAAAAAAAAAGACGCCGATCCGTAGATGGGCGTCTTCTTCTTATATTTGGAATCCCGAGGGATTATTCGGCGGGGCCGGCTTTTTTCGCATCCTTGCCAGCTTCCAGGTATTTCTTGCCGTAGTCGTTCAGTTCCTTGCCTTTGGTGTGGCAGGTTTTGCACGAAGCGGAGGCGGCTTTGTCCGGGAATGCTTCTTTGTATACTTTCAGGTCAGCGGGTTTCGCGAATGCCAAGCTCGGTACTGCGATGAATGCCAATGCGATAAGGACTTTCATGTTTTCTCCTAAAACTCTGCGCCCTTCTCCTGAGTGCAGAGATGTTGTTGGTATCTTGACATTTTGCCATAAGTTGCACTTTTACGCCTAGTGCAATGCAATTTCAGGCAAATTGATTTTAGTAAGTTCTTGAAATTCAAAAGTTAGGGACTGAGAAGTAACTCTAACGCGTCGCCCCAGTTGGTCTCCGCGTTAAACCTGAGATCTCGGTATCGCTTTTCGTAGCTATTGTAACGACTGATGGTCGCAGGGAACCAGAACGATAAACCACCTGCGGGCTTGTATCGTCCAGTGGCCTGGTTTGCGATGACCACTCGCGACAGTGCTGCGCGAACGGAATTTATGGAGGCCGGATCCATGGATTTGATTCCTGACGTTCCCAGGTATTTCAGGAAATCCGCAAGATCGACGTAGTCCGCTAACGTGAAATTCAAAGCCTTTTCAGAGGCACGGATCACAGTTTTGCGATCCGCCGATCCTAGGGTGCCCAGTCTTGCGGCCAGGCTTTGCATGGACTGCTCGAGCGACGGGAGTTGTTCGAGATCAAATATGGAGAAGGTGACATTTTCATTGCCATTCGATCCCCCTGAGTACGATTGCACGTAAGTTCGAGTGAGCATCGCGCCCACTTCGCCGCCGTCTGCCTTGGGTTTTGCAGCCCATTCAGCTAAAAACTCCGCATAAGGCCAGCCTGAGCCGGGCTCTGTTTCCTCGGAGCCGCCGAAGAATCGGACGGAATCCACCATTTCGGATGCAATTTCGGCCATTCCCATAAGGCACGCGTCACTGGCGTACAGGTCGATCTTCCGACCGATGTTTCGCGAAGCCTCGTTCATCGCTCGCCCGAGCTCCTCGGTGGTGATCTTGTTGCCGGTGCGCTCGTCATGACTGATATCTGAAGGGCTGATGCGGGGAGATCCGATATTTCCCACTTTTTTCAGGTGCCAGCCCGACCCGTGATTCCAGACGTTAATGAAATATTTCTTCGCCGGGTAGGTTCGAACTCCCCATTCAATGAAATCGACAAGACTTCGCCAGTCACCCATGTCGACGCCGCCCAAGTTCTGCACCACGGGTGATGTTACTTTTCGCGAGTCCGAATCCTTCTGAACGAGGATTCTCAAGGTTTCGTTGCGAGCGAGGCTAGCCCATTGCACAACAACATTAATATCAGCCGTCGAACCGATCTCTTCCATCTGATTCATGTTCGTCGTGCCGAAACGGTCCAGGTCATTGTTTCCGTTCAGGTACGTGAGAAACGTCCATTCCTTCAGTGGCGGCGGGTTTTCCCCACCAGCGGCGGTCGCTGTCTGAGATGCGGAAACAATGGAAATGGCGCAAAAGAACAGGGCAAGAAGTGAAGATCGGTACATGCTAATCCTCCATGATCAGCGTTTAGGACTTCCTGAGATTCGAAATTAAAATTCTATCAGCGCTGTGTCCATGCTGCACGCCGCATGGTGTTAGTGCAGGCAGAAGTCACAGTGGCCGCAAGGTTTCAAAGAAGTTTGTCTTAAGGGTTCGAAATAGCGTCTCAATAGATTGCGACGACACGATTCAGTCTTGAAAAAATCGAGCATGTCTCTTAGATCGGAGCGCCTTCTTTCGGAGCCTTGTATCGTCCACTCCAGTAGGCGGAAATCTTCTTCGTGCCAAAAGATCAATGCCCGAGACCTCTGAGTGAGATCCCGACCTGCCCGCCCTATTGCTTGGGTGAGCGCCAGAAGCGAGGGCGGAGGTTGGGCTAGTACCACCCATCGCAGGTGTTTGTGATCCATTCCCATCCCGAACGCCGACGTGGCAATGATCACTCTCATGTCCGCTTTGCTGATACTCTGCTCGATCGCGCGCCGTTCCTCCTGGCTTAATCCTGCGTGGTACGCCACCGCGCTTTCCCCCATCGCGTGAAAAACTCGACAAAGCCGTTCGGTGGAATCGCGAGTCTGCGCAAACACCACGCCGGGGCCTTCCTGATCTTGAACCCAGTTGACGAGTTTTGATATGCGCTCGCGCCAGGAAACCCTTTCAATCTGAAGATCTAAAAACGGCGGCAGATCGAATTCCCCGATCTCGATCAGAGGCGGAAGTTGTTTTCGAAGGTCCATCCGGGCCGCCATCGGCATCGTCGCTGTCAACCAGAGGCTGCGCGGGATCCCGAAGCGTTCCACCAGTTTCGGGATTTCGGCAAAAGCGGGACGGAAGTTCTCTCCCCATTCCCAGAGGCAGTGGCACTCGTCCACGACCAGGAAGTCGGGTCTCCAGGCGTTCAGTGCGTGCTTTCGACCTGAGTGGATCAAGGTTTCCGGACTCACGATCCAGCTACCGGGGCCCTCGGCAGGGGGACCCTCAGACGGTCTGCCGCTGCCCAGCGTGACGCGAAGCCGCCCCTCTGTGTGTCGTTGCACATTCGCGCTTTGCTGGCGAGCCAACGCCACCAACGGCGTGACCAATAAGGTTCTCTGCCTGTTTTCCGCGATTCTTCGTTCGAAGATGAGACTTTTTCCAGAGCCCGTTGGAGCAATGCAGAGCACGTGTGCAGGGTCGGATTTCAATGCCTCCAACGCATGTTTCTGAAAAGGCTTGAGCTGCATCATGGGCTGGCGTTTGCCAGCCTGATGCCGTCACACGGCTGTGGACGCCTCGATTACCGCAGCAGTTTGTGGTTCTCGCGAGCGGAAACGAAGATAAACCAGGCCTCCTGCGGCCCCCAGACACAAATTGACGAGGGCTGTGAGCGTGAACACATCCGCTCCGCGCTGCGATCCCATCAGATGGAAAAGGTAAAGAAACGCCGCGTGCCCGGTGCCGATACCTGCGGGCATGATCGGAACGGCGGTCACGATCTGACCGAGGGGGACGACCACGTAAATCGCAAGGAGTGCGATATCGGTATCTCCGAGTGCCTGTGCGAAGTTCCAGCAGGACCAGCCGACAACCAGGTGCACGAAAATCGAGAGCAGGAGGACTTTGAGCACAAGCCAGCGCCGGTGGTGATAGTGGCGAAGTCCCAGATAAATTCGCGTAAGAGATCCCAGCTTTGGAAGGAACTCTTCCAGACGTTTCAGAATCCGGAGGAGGGGGTCCTGATGTTCGCGGACGAGAAAAAGATAGCAGTAGAACGCGATCGCGCATGCTGCCGCGGCAGGCACGAGGACGCGGAGCGCTGAAAGAATAGCAGTCCCCTTGAATGAGGGAAACCCGAGCAGAAGAGCGCCTGCCGATACGATGGCCAGGGCGGAAACGCCCGCCACCCGGTCAAAAAGAATGCTCCCGAACGCACGTGCACGGAGCCCTGGCACTTCCCGCCCAATGTAAAGAGCCTTGATCACGTCACCGCTTACGGCCCCGGGCAAGGCCACGTTGAAAAAGTTCCCCACGAACGTGAGCTCCGCCGTCCGGGTCCAGGAGAGTTCGATTCCTTGGCCACGCAGGAGCCATTGCCATCGAACGATCCCCAGCAAGGCCGTGAAGATCAGGCCGGCAATGGCGGGCAGGATTTTGTCCCAGCGGGAAAAGGCGTCTCGCGTATCTTGAAGCGAAATGAAGCCTTTCTTCGAGAGAAAGAACAGGAGCCCGCCGACCAGCGCCGCCTTGAGCAGGAAGGTCAGGATACGTTTCTGCCTCTGCTTGGCGGAGGCGATTTGCGCAGGGCGCTCGATGGGTGGAAGTGGGGCGCTCATTTTAGAAAATTCCTGAAAAGGGTTTCACCTACGGTCTCGTTGTAGAGATCCCGGCCGCGGTGCGGGTTCAAAAGATATTCCGGTATTCCGACTTTTCGCCGATAGGCCAAGGTGCGTTCGCCGCTTTTGAGGTCCTTTTCGGGATGAAATTGGATTCCGAACACAGGACGATCCAGCAGTTCGGCGGCCTGGATTCCGCAGAATTCCGATCGGGCGATCACCCGAAAGCCTTGCGGTACCGAACTCACCTCCTGAAAATGAGACGAAAAAGAATAAAACGTCTGAGGAAGTCCTTCCATAAGCCTCGAGGCTGAAACCTGTTCAATTTTCGTCCAGCCAAACTCAGGTTGGTTGGAGCTTCTCACCAATGATTTGGCGCCGAGCGCCCGGATGAGGGATTGATGGCCGTAACATACGCCCAGGTACGGAATTCCGTTATCAACTGTTCTGCGAATGAATTCATGGAACCGCTCGATCCACGGGGCATCCGCTAGCGCGGAGGTTTTTGAACCGGAGGCGATGACGCGATCAAATCCGACCGGCGATGCAGGCAGATCCCGGTGAGGGGCACGCCTGACATGGAAAGCCGCTCCTGGAAGGAGTCGCGCAAAGGCCCGTAGCTCGCGGGCACCCCAGCTATCGGCATCGATATTGTTGTCTATGATCAGGACTCGCACTTTTTCGCTTCCTCACGTTTTGGCGCATTCTCATGCGAAAGCGCCGGCTCGAACAGATAAGCATACTTCAGGAACATGCTGTGGGCCGCGTTTACGGAAATGATGAATCCGGATATGCCGTCGAGCATTCCCAGTTTCAGGAAATAGGTCTCCAGGAACTTGCCGAGCGGCTTGACGACGAGCTTCAGCAGGGACGGTGCTTGCTTCCTGTTGCGCAGGGCCTCGGAGCCCAGGCGCGCAAATCTGAGGTTGGTCAGAATTTGTGATTCGATGGTTGGAAAAGAATAGTGATTCAGAGCGCCCTGAAGCTGGACAATCTCCCCCTGCACCTTCAGGTCTTCATGGACCGAAGGCTCGGTCCAGGCGGCTTTTTTCCGATCGGCCATGCGGACGCGAACATTCGGGTACCAGCCGCCATGGCGGATCCATCGACTGAGATAATAGGTCCTTCTTGGAAAAGAGAACGCGCTCGCGTTGCTTTCACCGGCGCCTATCCGCGCCAGTGAGGTCTGGATCTCAGCGGCCAGCTCAGGCGAAATTTCCTCGTCGGCGTCAATGTTGAGTACCCAGTCGTGCCTGGCCTGCTTCTGCCCGAAATTCTTTTGCTGCCCATAACCCGGCCAGGGGTTCGTCAGGACCCGGGCTCCGAGCGTTGAGGCGATCTGTACGGTTCGATCCGTACTGCCGGAGTCCACTACCAGGAGTTCGTCCGCCCAGGAGGCGCTCCGGATGGCGCGCGCGATATTGGATTCCTCATTCAGGGTGATGATGGTGACGCTGATGGGGGGGCGCGACATAGTGGAAAAAACTAGCATAAAGGCGGCATTTTTGGGAAAGATTAAGCATGAAAATAGCGGTGGTTGGAACGGGTTACGTGGGATTGGTTGCGGGCGCTTGCTTTGCGGATACCGGCAATTCGGTCATTTGCGTGGACTCCGATCCGAAGAAAATCGATGCCCTAAAAAGAGGCGAGATCCCTATTTACGAACCGGGCCTGGACACCCTCGTGGAGCGGGCTTCGGCAGAAGGACGGATTCAGTTCACGACCCACACAGCGGATGCCGTGCGTGCCAGCGAAATTATTTTCATGGCAGTGGGAACCCCTCCCCTGCCCACGGGTGAACCCGATCTTAGATATTTGAAACAAGCGACGGAAGAGGTGGCGCAAGCGATGACGGGCTATCGCCTGATCGTCAATAAATCCACCGTGCCGATCGGATCTCATCGTGTTGTCGCGGATTGGATGTCCCCCCACACCAAGCATTCTTTCGATGTGGTGAGTAATCCGGAGTTCCTGAAGGAAGGAACCGCCGTCGACGATTTCCTGAAGCCTGACCGTGTGATCATCGGAACGGAAAAAGAGGAAGTTTACCAGAAAATGGCTGAGCTCTACGCGCCCTTCGTCCGACAGGGAAATCCGGTGATCTGGATGGATCCCGTGTCTGCTGAAATGACGAAATATGCGTGCAATTCATTTCTTGCCACTCGCATCAGCTTCATGAACGAAATGGCAGCCCTCTGTGACAAGGTCGGTGGCAACATCGAGGCGATCAGGAGAGGGATGGGTTCCGATGTGCGCATCGGCAAGCATTTCCTTTATGCGGGGGTGGGCTACGGCGGATCGTGCTTCCCGAAGGATATTCAGGCGCTCCTGGCGACGGGTCGGCGCGAGGAGATTCCGCTCGGGGTGGTTGCGGCAGCCGAAACCGCGAATGAGCGTCAGAAGAAGTACATGGTCGAGAAAATTCGGGGCTATTTCAAAGGAATGCTTCAGGGCAAAGTGATCGCCCTTTGGGGGCTTGCCTTCAAACCGAATACAGATGACATGCGCGAGGCCCCTGCCGCGGTGATCATCGATGAGCTTTTGAGGGCAGGCGCGATCGTCAGGGGTTTCGATCCCGTGGCGAAGGAAACCGCCAGAGTAGCCATTGGAGACCGCATCACCTATTGTGAATCCGCCTACGATGCGATCGAGGGTGCGGATGCGCTGGTGCTCGTCACCGAATGGAATGAGTTCCGCCATCCTGATTTTGACCGGATCAAGGCCTCATTGCGGCATCCCGTGATTTTCGATGGTAGAAACATTTACAGCCCTGAAGAACTCCGGCGTCGTGGATTCAGCTATTTTGGCGTGGGGCGGGGTTGAGCACTATTTCAGCAACGATCATCACGACTTCTTACAACCAGTGCATGTCGCTCAGGCTGCTTTTTGCCAGTCTGGAGCGGCAGACAACGCGCGACTTCGAACTCATCGTCGCTGATGACGGGTCGAGCGATGATACCGAGGAACTTTGCAATCAAAGCCCGCTCCGGCCGCGGTTCATCACCCAGGAGGATAAAGGTTATCGCAAAGCGAGAATCCTGAATGAAGCGATTCATTCCGCAGCCAGCGATTATCTTATTTTCCTGGATGCCGACGTTATTGTTGAGCGCCACTTCGTCGAGGACCACCTGCGACTTCGTTCTGCCGGTGCTTTCGTCTGCGGGCGCAGGGTGGATCTCGGTCCTGAATTTAGCCGAAAGCTGTCTCTCTCTGACATTCTTGCCGGGAAGCTCGATGGAATCAGCATTCGCCTGATTCGCAGCGCTCTCGACAAGGACACGCTGAACATCAAACGCGCGCTCAGAATTCCGAGTGAACGCCTCAGGGCGGCGATGGGCTATAGGAAACCGATCGACATTCTGGGAAGTAACTTCAGCGCGTGGAAACGCGATCTGATCGAGATCAATGGTTTTAATGAGGCGCTGGAGTCCTATTGGGGCGAGGACGGTGACCTCTTCATTCGTCTGCGAAACAGCCGAAAGCGCGCCATCGGCGCCAAAGGCCTATGCGTTCAGTTCCATGTTTTCCATCCGCGTCGCGCGCCCACGCAGGAAAACGTTGAGAAGGTGAGTGCACTTCTGGGCAATCTTGAATATCGCCGTGCTGAAAAGGGCTACGACGCAAGGTTTTGATATTCAGAGCAGCTTATAGCTTTTGTATTCAAACAGGCGAATGCCCGTGAGTTGCTCGAAACTATCGAGCGCGATTTTTTTCCCGTCTTTCCAGGTCCAGACAAGCGGGGAGTTTTCAAGATCCCAAGTCCAGCCCTTGGTCCTGATTCGCTCTGACATCACGGCAGGGTGTTCACCCCGGTATCGCTGAAGACCCCAAAAGCGTTTGTAACGATAGTTGTCGCCGGTGTGGGGCACGCCTTTCACCGCATCTTCCGGCTTCGGGGTGCCGTGATAGAGCTGGTCCATGAAGAAGGTCTTTTCCTTCATGGCTTCGGGAGTCCTTACCCAGCCATAATGAAAGACGCGGGTTCCGGCGCGGACCACGTTCAGCTTTGTCCCGTCCGCTCTTCGAAAGCTCTGAGCATCGCCGACACTTTCCGCCCCGCTGCTCCTGCGGATCGCGCGAACCTCGTGCCGGTAAGTACCGCGGGAATGCTGGACAACATCGAACGAGCCGTAAAAATGCAGATAGTCGAACAGAAGCCCTTCGACCCGCTGGTCTCCGTTGGCGCGTTCCATTGCTTGCCTGAGGCGGACGTGATCGTGCTCATGAAGCACTTCATCGGCTTGCAGGTAAACGCACCAGTCACCGGTGCAGCGTTGGAGCGCGAGATTTGTCTGTTCAGCGAGAATTTTTCCGCCGCGTTTCCGTTCCGGGTCATCGAGGTGCCAATCACTCTCGAAGAGGATGATCTTGTTCTGCCCCTCTTCAGCGGCGAATCTTTGTAGGCGTTGAAGAGTGTCGTCATCGCCGATTCCGACATTGATGATCAACTCATCAACGATCGGCAGGAGCGAGCGGAGCGATTCGAGGTAAGGATAATCGAAACGGGTGCCGTTTCTGACGAGAGTGAATCCCGAAACTTTCATACGGTTTCGCGACGTGCAACGCGCCGACACTCGGCAAGGACTTCGGCAACGCCGGTGAGTTCCATGCATTTGTGTTGTTCGCGGCATTCCGTGACACCGCACCAAGGCGGCATCCCGGGCTCCGCATCTTTCCGGCACTCCAGGTTTTTCACGAAAAGGTAGGGGTGCTTGTCAGTCGGATACGGATGCCATTCGAATGGATCTTCGGGCCCGAAAACCGTGACGGTGGGTGTTCCGACGGCTACTGCCACATGTTTAGGACCTGAGTCATTGCCAAGGAAAACCGCGAAGCGGCTCAGCAGGGCGGCGAGTTGCCTCAGGGGCACCGAGGTTTCGCTGACGATACGGTTTCGAATCGAAAAACGCTCCTGCTCGTTCGGAATTTCGTTCACGATGATGTCTTCCACTGCCTTCAGGAACTCGCTCATCCGCTCGGCTTCATCGGGACCGGCGAATGCGAAAACGCTGCCCTTGTCCATCTTGCACCAGGACACGGCGACGGCGGCAAATCGCTCGATCGGCCAGCTCTTGGTGACTCGGCTAGCGCCAAAGGTGAGCCCGAGAATCGGATTCGGCAAATTCAAATCGCGCTGAATGCGGGCCACGGCCTGATAAATTTCGGTCTGTTTGAGCGAAATAACCGGCATCTGCCCTTCGGGAATTTCAAGGCCGAGCGCACGGACCGTATCCATGTCGCGCTCGATGATGGGCTTCAGGGTGCCCTTTCCGGGGATGTTCACTGTGGAATACTGATTCTTGTCCTTGTGCCCATGAAAGTGAACGGAACGAACCCGGGCTCCCGTGGCCCGGCTGACCATCGCGCTTGAGGGGCTTGCATGGAAATTCACGACCGCATCGAAATGCTGATCTCTCAGGCGAATCGCAAGTCTTGCCGCCGCTTTCGCGCGAGCCGCCTTATCGGAGTGGCGTACGTAAGGCCAGATCTTGTCGACCGCTGGATGGTTTTCGAGTAGGGGTGCCCAGCGACTTTCCACGGCTACATGGATTTCCGCATTAGGGTAAGCCCGTCTGAGTTCGAGGAGCGGTGCAGTCATCAGGACGGTATCGCCCAAGGCGCGCAATTTGATTGCCAGGAGTTTGCGTGGAATCATTGGTTTCAAGACATAGCTTAGGTGGGCCGAAAATAAAACCCCTCTGGGTATTAGATTCTCAAGCCCTCCGCTTTTTGGAAGCGCGTTTGGCTTTTGCCTTCCTTACGTTTTTCGCTTTCTTCACTTTCTTGGCTTTCTTGACGTTTTTGGCCATCTTCACTTTCTTGGCTTTTTTGACCTTCTTGGCCCTCTTTGCCGTCTTTACCCTCTTTGTTGTCTTAACTTCAGGCGTCTGTTCCAGCAGCGCTGCTGTTTGTGGCGCCGTGGCCTGTTCAGTCGCGGTGCCTGGGATCGCGTCTGTTGCGGCCGGAGGTGCTTCCTGGGCGAAGGCCGCCATGGAAAACACGATGAGGGTAGCGAGTGTGAGTGCGAGTTTCATATTTTTCAGTTCTCCACCTGAAACTCTGGGGGAGGAGATTTCTTCCCGCAAGAGGAAAAAGGCGGGTCGCTAGAACTTCGAAGCAAAAGTATAGATGTGGCGGATATCGATGTGCTGAAAGCGCAAAGCCTTCAATTTCATGGACGCCAGCTGCAGGATCAGTTTGGTTTGGGTCTTCTTCTCCTGGGAGCGGACTTTTTTGATCTCACTCATGATGAATGATTCCATTTCAATCGGGTGGAAGCAGAAGCCGCGTGAAAATTCAAAAGCCCCCTTGAAAGGGATGATTCGGGCTTCGAAAATGTCGCCGCGCGCAAAACCCAGGTTAATTTCGGAGTCCGTGACTTTGTAGGTTTTGTTTGAAAACAGGTCCGCTACAACAAAGCCTTTCCGATTCCAGGTAAATCGTTTCACCCGGAAGATGGAATGGATTGTCGAGCAAAAATCCCGATAAATGTTGAGTTCCTCACTTGAGAAGCGCTCTTTGTTCTTCCGGAAGTAGTATTTGATGGGCGGAAGGTCCACTCCGGGAAGGTCTCGATCAAAAAGATACCAGTCCATGAAGATCGACATTCGCTGTTCGAACTCCACGTCGTCCTCGTACACGATCCCCGCTTTTTCAAAATACTCCTGCTTGGCCTCATACACCTCGCGGTAGTATTCGCCAGTGGAGAACTCCTCAATGACCGGTTCTAGGTATTTCTGATACATGAAGGCCTCAGACTATACCCGTTTTAGGGCCGCTGCGAAACGATCGAAAAGCGCCGCTGAATCATGCGGGCCCGGGCAGGCTTCCGGATGATATTGAACGGAGAAGGCGTTCGCTGACGGGATCGCGATCCCCTCGACGGTGCGATCGTTGAGGCTGATGTGGGTGATCTTCGCCTGAGCCGGCAGCGAGGAGGAATCCACAGCATAACCATGGTTGTGACTGCTGATCTCTACCCGGCCGGTTTCGTTGTCCAGAACCGGCTGATTGCCGCCACGGTGCCCGAACTTGAGTTTGTACGTCTTTGCACCGGCAGCCAGCGCCAGGAGCTGATGGCCCATGCAGACTCCGAAAATGGGTAGCTTTCCGAGAAGTTTACGGATGGTTTCCACTGCATAAGGTGCGGCAGCGGGATCGCCGGGGCCGTTGGATAGGAATAGCCCGTCCGGGCGGAGCGCCAGGATCTTTTCGGGGCCAGTGGAAGCTGGAACGACCGTGATGGAGCAGCCCTGGGCGGCGAGTGACCTGAGAAGGTTTGTCTTGATCCCGAAGTCCATGGCCACGATGTGAAGAGGGTGACTTCCCTTTTCTTCCCCTTTGTCTTCGAAGCGATACATCTCGCGGGTCGTGACCTCAGCAATCAGGTCGCGACCCTCAAAACGCGGCAGCTTTCCGAAAATTTCGGCACTTCGGTGGCGTTCAGAGGTCGGCAGAATCAAAGCGCGTTCCACGCCACGGGATCTGAGGTGCAAGGTCAGGGCGCGTGTGTCCACGTCGCTCAAAGCGGGAATGCCGTGGTCTTTGAGATAGGACTCGAGATCATTCTGTGACCGGCTGTTGGAGGGGGTGGCGCAAAGCTCATGGATCACGAATCCGGCGCACCAGGGGCGGCTACTCTCCGGGTCCATTTCGTTGACCCCTGTATTTCCGATATGCGGAGCAGTCATGCACACGATCTGTCCGTAATAAGAGGGGTCCGTGAGGATCTCCTGGTACCCGGTCATGGACGTGTTGAAGACGGCTTCTCCATAGCCCTGACGAGAGGACGCGAGAATTCGGTCAGCTGAAACAGGGGCACCCCGAAGCAGTCCCTGAAATTCAGCGCCGCTTTCAAGAATCAGAACGCCAGAGGTGGTCACCTGTCGCCTTCCTGCTCAATCGCGTAGGCGATTTTTCCATCCAGGATGGTCGCAACCACCCGTCCTTTGAACTTCTGGTTCAGGAAAGGAGTGTTCTGGCTTTTTGAGACGATGTCTTTTTCCAGTATTGTCCAGATCTGGTCCGGGTCGATGAGGGTCACGTCCGCGGCCGAGCCGACCTTGAGCGTTCCGTACGGAATCCCCAGGAGCTGTGCTGGACGAGTCGTCAGTGATTCCACCCACCGCATCACGGGCAGTGCGCCTTCATGCACGAGCTTGAGCGTTGCTGCGACGGCGGTTTCAAGTCCGATGATTCCGTTGGCGGCCTGGTCGAACTCCACGGCTTTTTCGATCACGCCATGGGGAGCGTGGTCGGTCGCGATCAGGTCTATCGAACCGTCCCTGAGCGCTTTCCTGAGCGCCGCCACATCCTTTTCTCCTCGGAGGGGAGGGGACATTTTGAAATTGGTGTCGTATCCCACCACCGCTTCTTCGCTCAAAAGGAGATGATGGGGTGAGGCTTCCGCCGTGACGGGAAGCCCCGCATCCTTGGCGCGCCGGATGTGCTCGAGAGCCAGTTCCGTGGTGATATGCGCGAAATGAAGCCGGCAGCGCGTGAGCCTGCAAAGCGCGATGTCTCTCGCCACGAGGATCTCTTCGGCTGCGGCGGGATTTCCTCTCAGGCCGAGTGAGTTGGAGTAGGCGCTTTCATTGATCGCACCCTGACCTACGAGAAATGAGTCCTCGGCATGACTGATTACCGCCACGCCGAAGGCTTTCGAGTAATCCATCACCTTTCGCATCATGTAGGAGTTCATGATGGGCATCCCGTCATCGCTGATTGCGCGAGCGCCTTCAGCGATCATTCCCCCGATCTCGGCGATCTCTTCACCCTTCAGCCCCTTGCTTGCCGCGCCAATCGGAAAAACTCTGCAGGCTGCGGTTTGCTTGGCTCGCTCACGGATAAACGCCGTCACGTAGGGCGTGTCGTTCACCGGCTGCGTATTCGCCATGCAGGCGACGGAGGTGAATCCTCCGCTCACGGCTGCCCGGGTTCCGCTGGCAATGGTTTCCTTGTATTCCATCCCGGGTTCACGCAGGTGGACGTGAGCGTCTATCAGACCTGGAAGGACCCATTTCCCCGATGCCGGGATTACCTTCTTGGCTCGGGAATCCGGGATCTGACCGGGCTTCTCGATCGCCGAGATTATGCCGCCTTCGATCAACAGATCTCCAAAAGCATCGTGACCGGATGAGGGATCGATGATTCGTCCGCCTTTGATTAGAAGAGAGCTGTTTTCAGACATGGCGGCCTCCGGGCTGGCTTTGCGAGATTTTAAGCTGTTCTTCGATTTTTTCCGGTGCGCATACCGAAGCGAGAACCGCCATGCGGATCAGGACCCCGTTGAACACCTGGTCCAGGATGACTGATCTGGGTCCGTCGGCGACCTCGGGGTCGAGTTCCACGCCGCGATTAATGGGACCGGGATGCAGGATGATTGCTTCGGGCTTCAGGAGCTTCGCGCGTTCGCGGCTCATGCCCCAGATTTTTGAATATTCGGCCACCGAGGGGATCTGCATCCGGTTCTGCCGCTCCATCTGGATTCGAAGCGCCATGATCACGTCGGCGTCGGGCAACAGTTCCTCGGGGCGGAACGCGAAATCAACGCCCAGGATCTCGGGCCTGGGCGGGAGAAGGGTTGGAGGTCCGCACACCGCCACGGATGCGCCGAGTTTCTTCAGAATATGTATGTTTGAACGCGCGACCCGGCTGTGCGCGATGTCGCCCAATATCACCACGCGCTTGCCTTTGACTGTGCCGAGTTTCTCTTCCATGGTGAGTACGTCGAGCAGCCCCTGCGTAGGATGTTCATGAAAGCCGTCACCTGCGTTGACCACGGGAATAGTGAGCTCTTTGGAAAGAATATGGGGGCTACCGGCGGAGGCGTGACGGACAACGAGGCAGTGAGGCCCCATTGCCAGAATGTTCTTCGCCGTGTCGATCAGCGTTTCCCCTTTGCTGAGACTCGAAGTCGAGGCGGAGAAATTCATGGTGGTTCCGCCGAGCTTGCGCGTGGCTTGCTCGAAGGAGAGCCTGGTCCGAGTGGAATTCTCGAAAAAGAGGTTAACAACTGTTTTTCCCTGAAGCAGCGGAATGATTTCACCCCTGGTGACGCGGGGGCCGAAGCCGCGCGCGAGATCCAGAAGTCGTCGGATCTGCTTCTCGGTAAGATCCGCTGCCGCTATCAGATGCTTGATCGAATCCGCCATTATTTTATCCTCCGAAACATGCGTTGAAGGCGAAATTTTGGAAGCCAGCCGCCATCATTCCCACCGGGTTCCACGGAAAGCCAGATCCATAGAGCTGACCCCCTGATTGAGTTGAGGGGAATAATTCCCCAGCTCTCGCCCCTCATCTGCCGTCGCAGGCCTTCACCAGCGGTCCGAAGATCACCGAGGACGAAGACGGAACCTTCCGGAATGGTCGAAGGGGGCAGGTCTTCCAACGTCGGCGGTTCCCAGCAGAGGCCATGGTGGAGTGTGGGGAACGATGCTCCGGGGCTTGCCGGAAGTGTTTCAGAGCCGCAGTTTTCTTCTCCCTTGGCGGATACTTTTTGTGCGGAGTGAATGATTTTTTTTCCGTCAATGAAGAGCTGGCCTGAACGAATTTCCACCTTTTCACCGGGCAGGGCGATCACCCGTTTTATGTATTCGCGATCCGGCTCGATCGGTGATGAGAAAACCACAACTTCGCCACGGTGCGGAAGGCGGCCCTTCGTGAAGGGTTTACCGGCGCCTGGCAGTCGGAGTCCGAACGGCGATTTGGAAACAAAAATCGTGTCACCGGCGTGGAGCGTGGGCTTCATGGCCTGGCTTGGGATCCGGTAGGCTTCAATCAGAAAGAAACGAACCAGAAGCGCGATCACCACGGCGAGCGTGACCGCGATCGTGTAGTCCCGAATCGTTTTCTGAGTCGTTCCGCTCAATGGTCTCCCCTCTTAGTCCACCTTCAGCACGGCCAGGAACGCCTCCTGCGGGATCTCGACGCTCCCGACTTGCTTCATGCGCTTCTTGCCTTCTTTTTGTTTCTCCAGCAGCTTGCGCTTACGCGTGATGTCGCCGCCATAGCACTTCGCCGTCACGTTCTTGCGAAGAGCGGAGACGTTCTCGCGCGCAACGATCTTGGTTCCTATAGCCGCCTGAATATTGACCTCAAACATCTGGCGGTCAATAAGCTCTTTCATTTTCTTGGCGAGCTCACGACCGCGAACGGCCGCCTTTTCGCGGTGAATGATCAGTGAAAGAGCGTCAACGGCGTCGCCGTTGATCAGGATATCGAGTTTCACGAGTTCTGAAAGACGATAATCGGTGAGTTCGTAATCCATCGACGCATAGCCGCGGGTGGCGCTCTTCAGTCGGTCGTAAAAATCGAAGACCATCTCATTGAGAGGCATCTGGTAGATGAGGGCCACGCGATCGCTGGTCACGTAATCCATCCGGTCCTGCATGCCACGGCGCTCATTGCACAACGCCATCACCGAGCCAACGTATTCCGATGGCATGTGAATCGTGAGACGAATGTAGGGCTCTTCAATGGTCGCAATGCGAGTCTGGTCCGGGAGCTTGGACGGATTGTCGATCATCAGCACTTCGCCATCCGTCTTGGTGACGCGGTAGACGACGGAAGGCGCGGTGGTGATCAGGCTCAGGTTGTATTCACGCTCGAGGCGTTCCTGAACGACATCCATGTGCAGGAGGCCCAGGAAACCCGCGCGGAACCCGAAGCCGAGCGCATTTGAGGTTTCCGGTTCGAACGTGACAGCCGAGTCGTTCAACTGCAGCTTTTCAAGAGCTTCCTTGAGATCGTTGTAGTCTTCTGCGTTGATCGGGTAGATCCCGCTGAAAACCATGGGCTTGGATTCCTTGAAGCCACCCAGCGGTTCGGCCGCGAGATTGTTCGCGTCCATGAGAGTATCGCCGACTTTCATGTCACGAATGTCCCGGATGCCGCAGACAATTGCGCCGACTTCTCCGCTTGCGATCGTGTCCACGTCGGTGAACTTGGGTGTGAAGATTCCCAGGCGCTGCACTTCGAATTCTTTCCCCACATGGTGGAGACGGATCTTCATGCCTTTTTTCACGTTGCCTTCGAATACGCGACAAAGCGCGATCACACCCTGGTAAGCGTCAAACCAACTGTCGTAAATCAGGGCGCGGACAGGTTCGTTATCGGCGTCCTTCGGAGGCGGGAAGTTCTTTACGATCGCTTCCAAAACCTCGTCAATGCCGATTCCGGATTTCGCGCTTGCGCGAACGGCGAGCGAGGTGTCCACGAGCCCGATCATTTCATCGACCTCTTTGAGAACGCGATCGGGCTCGGCGGAAGGCAGGTCGATCTTGTTCACGACCGGAAAAACATCCAGGTTCGCGTCGAGCGCCATAAAGACGTTCGCCAGTGTCTGTGCCTCCACTCCCTGGGAGGCGTCCACCACCAGGATCGCGCCTTCGCAGGCCGCAAGAGAACGCGACACTTCATAGGTGAAGTCGACGTGACCGGGAGTATCGATCAGATTCAGGATGTACTGCTGCCCGTCTTTGGCTTTGTAATTCAGGCGGACGCTCTGAGCCTTGATCGTGATTCCACGCTCACGCTCGATGTCCATGTTGTCGAGGAACTGGCTTTCCATTTCGCGCTTCGTGACCGTGCCCGTGCGTTCCAAAAGCCGGTCGGCCAGAGTGGATTTACCGTGATCGATGTGCGCGATGATGCAGAAATTTCTTATGTTTTTGGACATGAATTTGAGTGGGTCGCCAGAGTTTGGACGAACCTAACAGAGAGGGCGAGAGAAGGGCAAGAGGAGTGTGGGTCCGTGATGATATCCCTTGCTGGAGAACGGCTTTTCCAAGCCTGTGGAATATCCTGGTCAGATGCGTGACAGTGCCCCGCTTGCCTCAATTCTGAGTAAATAGGTTGGTTGCGGCGCCGGAAGTGCGCTTTGGCACTCTGTTCGTTCGGAACGATCGGGGAGTGTTTCCGGAAATTCGCGGACCGCCCGACGCGGACCAAGACCGCATATCGAATTGACTTTTTCGCTCACCTTCAAGCACAAGAAGGGGGTGTCAGAAGATGTGAAAGACGATTCAATTGTCCTCGAAATCAAAGATATCGCGCGCGGAGGATCCGGGGTGTCCCGGGATGCCTCTGGGCGGGTGGTTTTTGTTCCAAAGACGGCCCCTGGCGATCGGGTTCGCGTCCGGATCATAGAAGAGGAAAAGAAGTACGCCCAAGGCGAGCTGCTGGAGATTCTTGATTCCTCGCCTGTACGCCAGAAGCCGCGGTGTCCCGCTTTCGGGAGCTGCGGTGGATGCACCTGGCAACATTTGCCGTATGAACTTCAATGGAAGACGAAGTCGTCCGGTGTGCAACATGCGCTCTCCCGGGTGAAGATCGAGCTGCCTTCGTCCTTTGAGGAGCACCCTGCCGAGCGGATCTGGGAGTATCGCAATCGCGTACAGCTTCGCGGTGAGGGCTCCCGAATAGGATTTCACGCGGCCGGCAGTCGCGATCTCGTGCCTGTTAACCGCTGTGATATCGCCCGTCCCGAGATCAATTCGGCCTGGGAGACTCTTCGCGAGGAAGGCTCGCGGCTACCGAAACCCTATAAAGTGGAAGTGGCGGTCGAAGAGACCGGTGCGATCAGGAAAGTTTGGAATTCGAGGCACGGAGCGGCCGGTTTTCGGCAGATCCATGACGATCAGAACGCAAAGCTTCGGAACTGGATCGCGAATACCATCACCTCGGATCCGCAGCGGGTTCTTTTTGACCTGTTCGGGGGCAGTGGCAACCTGTCCCTAGGACTTGCGGCACGGTTTGCTGAAATTCACTGCGTGGACTTCTCCGCGCCCTCGGTTCGGCCTGAGGGGGTTCCTTCGCATTTCCATTTTCATCGTGCAGGAGTCGGGGAGTGGCTCGCTCGGACGCGAAACCGGGTTTTCCCTTGCGCTGGAAGATCGGCGATTCTTGATCCTCCAAGGGAAGGTCTCGCTGATCGCTTTTCCGAAATTGAAGAGGCCATTTGCCGGATGAATGTCGATGAGCTCGTCGCCGTCGGCTGCGATCCGGATGCCTGGGCCCGCGATGTCTCACGCTTCATACGTCGATCATGGCGGCTGAAGGCTGTTGCCCTTTTTGATTTTTTCCCTCAAACGCCGCATATAGAGTCAGCCGCTCTGTTGGTTCGATGATGTTCGGCATGAATGATCTCCTTTGACAGCGCGCGTTTTGCCCTTTAACTTTAATGACATGGGAAGCTCTTCAGTTCAGGTGGCTACGCGGTTTTTATGTCTGACCGCGTTTTCTATGATCGCCCTTTCCGGGTGCGCATCTGTCACCAGGAAAGCCCAGGTGTCCCCGAGCGAAAGGGCGCGCATGTATGTTCAGATCGCCAATGCAGCGCTCGTCGAAGGGGATGTGACCGGCTCTCTTGAGAATCTGATGAAGGCGGAATCCGAGGACCCGAAATACCCCGAGACTTATCACACAAGGGCTCTTGCTTTCATTGTCAGGAAGGAGCCGAACGAGGCGTTGCGCGAAGCGCGGCGTGCGGTTCAATTGAACCCTGACTACCCTGAGGGAAATAACACCCTTGGCAAATTACTCATGGATGCGGGCAGGTACAAAGAAGCCGAAACGCACCTGAAAAGGGCTGGATATAACAACCTTTACCGGGATTCGTTCAAGCCCCTCACCTCGCTTGGAATCATCTACTACCGGAAAGGCGAATATAAATCGGCAATGAGTCATCTGGATCGTGCGATCAATTCAGCGCCGCAGTTCGCTTGCATCGCCTATTATTATCGTGGGCATCTGCAGTTGCGCGAATCACGGGTTCGGGAAGCTGTGAGCGATTATGATCGCGCGACTCGAAGTCTTTGTGCGAATTTTGGTGACGCCCATTATGCGCTTGGAATTGCCTATGTGCAGAGTCGTCAGTACGATCTTGCGCGGAAGAAGTTCCTGGAAGTGCAGCAACGGTTTCCTGATACAGAGCTCTCGGAGCGTGCGATTGGACAGTTGAGGTATCTTCCCTAGATGGCCATTTCCGGAACCGAGCAGAGCCTGGGTGAGTTTCTCCGGTTGGAGCGTGAGCGAAGGGGGCTTACCTTGGAGCAGGTGGCTTCCGGAACAAAAATCGGGGTGCGCGTATTGAGCGCCCTTGAGGCGGATCATTATATCGAACTGCCGGCGAAGCCTTTTGTCAGAGGCTTCGTCAATTCATATTCCCGCTTTCTGGGTCTGGATTCCAAAGAGGTCCTGACCGCTTTTGGTGATTACATCGAGCGTAAGACCTGCGAACGGCCGAAAAAAGAGCAGGGCCACAGTGGTTACGCTTTCGAGAAACGGGAGACTGAGCAAAGCCGAACGGTCTTGGGCTTCATCCTTGGGGCGTTTCTTCTTGGCGGGATTGTTTTCCTGCTGCTGAAGCCCACTCTGAAACACCACAAGGCCTCCCATATCGAGAAGCTGAAGGGTTTGGCACCCGTCGCAAAGGTAGAGCCCCTTCCGTCGCCATCGGCGACGGCAATTGTAGCACTGCCATCTGCGGGGCCAAGCGCGACTCCCGTCGTGGCAGCCGCGCCTGCGCCCGTGACGAGTCCTGTGCCGCCGCTCGTAGCGGCGGTTGCTTTGCCGGCGCCTTCTCCGATTCCGACGGCACTGACGCAGTCAGTCGCGGAAGAAGAAGATCCTAAAAAAGACCCTTTGAACTCGGGCGTGACTATCCCGGTTGAAGAAATCAAGCATAAGGCCGTGTTCCGGGCCCTTGACGACATCTGGGTGCGCTTCCAGGTGGATCAGCGCAAACCGATGCGCTTTGTGATTCGTAAAGACAAGGTGTTGGTGCTTCGTGCTCGTGAAACGGTCCGCTTTCAGGTATCCGACCCGAAATTGGTCCGTTTCAACTACAATGGCCGCGCCGCCAAATTAATGACTGAGGAAAAGACCGCAGTCATGAGAGGCCGTGATCTAACCTTGATTTTTCCGGCGCAAGCTGTTGAATCTATTCAGGAACCTTTCCCTGGAGCGCCCGCAATCCTGGGCATGCTGGTACCCCCTAAACCGAATACATTGGCCTCCCCAAAACCGGTCGAATAAGTTGTCCACACGAAAACCCGAGTTATCCACAGGCCTTAACTAGTTGGCTTGATTACATATTTAGTCTTATATGACCGCTTTTAACTGCATGTGGGTAACCTTATCCACAAAACGCCGTATATTTAGGTGTTTTTAAAGCGTTCGACTCATGTATGTCAGAAATTTGTCGGCATATGTCATGGTTTTTTGTTCGGGTTCTCTAGTCTTTGTGTAATCGGACGCAGGCACTTGCAAGTGAGCTCACCAGTTGGCTCTTCTTGAGCTCACCAGTTGGCTCTTCTTGAGCTCACCAGTTGGCTCTTCTTGAGCTCACCAGTTGGCTCTTCTTGAGCTCACCAGTTGGCTCGACGAAACGCGAATAGTGCGAGCAGGCCAATGATGGCGTTCGGGAGCTGCTGGGCGAAGAAAGGCGGAATCAGGCCTTTCTGCATCTGAAGTGTGGCCCAAGCGTGAACTCCCCAATAGAGAAGAAGTACCGACAATCCAATCATGCCGGCTCCGGCGCGTACGGCGCGCGTACGCACGGTTCCGAAACCAATGCCCATGAAAACGAAGAAGAACGGAGTCAGTGCCGTGGCCCAGCGTCGCCAGAACTCGCCTCGAAGCTCAATGTGTTCAAACTGACCGGGAGGCGCCTTCTTGATCCGTTGAATCAGTTCGGCGTGTGGGATCATTTCAGGTTTTCGAACGGTACTAGCGGTTCCCTCGTCCATTTTCAGGTACAGGCGGTATTCCCCGAAACCGACTTTCTGATAACTGTTTGAGACCGGATCGAGGCTATGAATGCTTCCGTTATAAAGCTTCATGAGCGCCGCCGATCCAAGGTCGCTCTGTGTTTTGACCGGAATGATTTCTCCCGACCGCGCGACCACCGTGAGTGGATTCTTAGGTTCGCGTTCGTCATAAATGAAGACGCGTTTCAGCCTGTTGGTCTTGCTGTCGACGCGATCAGCGAAAACCAGAAGGTCGAAAAAGCCTGAGGTGAAGATGCCTTCACGAATGCCGCTCACCACGCGCGTGTTCCCGACTTTAACGAGAGTGCGCTTGAAGTTCGTCTGACCCCAGGGGACCCACTGCATCGTCAGAGCGATAGATAAAGCGGATACCACGCCAGCTGCGACAAGCAGGGGAAGGGTCATTCTCAGCGTGCTCATGCCGCCCGCCTTGATCGCGACAAGTTCCCCGTCCGCTGAGAGGCGCCCGAAGGCTGATAGGACAGCGATCAGAAATGCGACCGGCAATGCAGAGGGCAGGATCGAAATCCCCATCAAAAAAGCCATTTTCAGAACGGTGAGTCCAGGTACGCCATGAACGATGAAGAATTCGGCGAGCCGGAGGGCCTGGAACATCAGGAAAATGAAAACGAAAAAAAGCAGCCCGCCTGCGAACGGACCGATGATCTCACTGAGAAGATACGCATCGAGCTTCCGAGGCCGTAAAAACCGGAGAGTGGCGAGCAGTGCGTTGGATCTGCCTTTTTCAATAGGCATTTCGGTTGATGAAACCTTTCCATAAAGTCATGACAAGAATCTTCCAGTCCAGAAGGTAAGACCAGTTCCGGATATAGTACAGATCGCATTCAATGCGGCGGTCCAGCGATGTATTACCGCGCCAGCCGTTCACTTGCGCCCAGCCGGTGATTCCGGCTTTCACCTTGTGGCGAAGCATGTAATGCGCGATATCTTTTCGAAATTCGCGGACGAAGACCGGCCGCTCGGGGCGTGGGCCAACGAGTGACATGTCCCCCGTGAGCACGTTCCAGAACTGAGGAAGCTCGTCGAGACTGGTCGAGCGCAGGAACGCGCCGATCGGTGTGCGGCGCGCGTCCCCAGGGGTCGCCCAGACAGCACCGCTTGCCTCGGCATCCATTCGCATCGAACGGAATTTCAGCATCTGAAAGGTCCGTCCATCCAGACCCATTCGTTCCTGACCGAAGAGGATGGGTCCCTTGGAGGTCATTTTCACGAGGACACCGATGACGATCAGGACTGGCGAAAGCAGAGCAAGAGCGATGAGCGCGACCAGAATGTCAGTGGCCCGCTTGGCGTAAGCTCCCCAGCCGTCCAGGGGCGAATCATTCAGATTAACGATCGGAAGTCCGTCAAAATCCTCAACTTCGCACCCCAATGTCACGTATTCGTGAATGTCGGGGATCAGCTGCACGTCGATCGTTTCGTCTTTGAGTTCCTCGAGCACCCGGTCCAGATCGCCGTATTGCTGCCGCGGAAGCGAGATCACGAGCCGATCAGCACGGGTTTCCTGGAGTACTTTCCTGATCTCCCCGAAATGCCCCATGACGGGCTTGCCGGCGACAGTCATGGCGGTCGATTTCTCATGGGTGACAGCACCCAGAACGCGGAATCCGAGTTCCGGAAATTTTTCAAGTCGTGCGACAAGCGTCTCGACGGCTTTTCCTTCTCCGACCACGAGTACATGCCTCAGGTTATGGCCGTTTCGGCGGATTGCTCGCAATGCATTGCGTAAGCTCAGTCTGAAGGCAACCAGGAAAAAGCCTCCGAGCACGGCGAAGTTGATCATAACGATACGCGAGTACCGGTACTCGGTGATCAGATACGTGAGCGCGATGAAAAAAAGCAGTGCGACGCCGTGTGCCCTCAGGAGTTGATGGGCTTCATGTGTGCGCCGGAGCATGCGTCGGGACTGATAGACATTCATCGACGCGAAAACAGTCGACCATAGGATCATCACCAGCGGCGTGAGGGCGGCATAGCTTTCAAATTTCGGAAGCCCTTTGGAAACTTCAAAAATTCCAAGGTGGAAGCGGATGAAATAGGACGCAAGCCAGACCAGGCCGATGACAGAGGCATCGACCACCCGAAAGACGCCGCCAACGATATGGTGATAACGCTTCAACATGAGGAATCTCTATGTTAATAAAAAGTTTTTTGAAGAACCACAAACCTTTTCGGATAATCCCAAGCAGCTTGGCCCGACAGATTGACGACAGATTGATATAGCCACCCTTAGGAGAAACTTATGTGGAAGCTCCCGATTCTCGAATCCCGCCCGTCTTTTTCCGGTGCAGCCGATACTGACTTGGTCGGTGTGTTTCAGGAGTCCGCCGGAAAGGTGAAAAAAGCCATTCCAATCAAGGGTGTTTATGCTCCCCTCGTGGAGCGTTTTCGGAAAAGCGAAGTGTTTCAAGGTGCCCACGGATCTGTTCAGTTTGTCCGATTCGGCGGAAAAGCCCCTGCTGAAAGCTGCCTGCTGGTCGGTTTGGGTGCTCCTGCGGAATTTTCGGAAGAAAAGGCCCGCACTGCCGGCGGGAACGCTTGGGGCAAGTTGAAGGCCGAGAAAGCCCGCCTTGCGGTCGTTCATGTTGATACGCTGTTCGGCGTGAAGGGCCTTAAGACAGAGCTCAGTCATCTCGCAGTCGCACGCGCGTTCGCCGAAGGCCTGATTCTGGGGGCCTACGAGTACAATAAACATAAATCAAGCCTTTTGGCGGCGAAGGGCTCCAAGGGCTCTGAAGACACTCATGTTCGCGTGGTTTTCGTTACCGCTGAAAAGGGTCTTCGTCAGCAGCTCGAACGCGAACTTGATCACGTTCGAGCCTCGGCGGAAGCCATCCGGATCACGCGTGACTGGTCCAATGAGCCATCGAATATCGGGATTCCTGAATACTTCGCCAATGAGGCACGTAAGTACGCTCGCCAGTACGGCCTGAAATGCAAGGTCCTGACGGAGCGCGAGGCCGCCGCCGAGAAGATGGGACTTTTCTTGGGTGTCGGGCAGGGTGCCGAACGCGAGGGGAGGATTGTTGTACTGGAGTACGTGCCGACGCGCGGGTCCAAGAAGAATTTGAAAACGGTCGCGCTTGTGGGAAAAGGCATTACCTTTGACAGCGGCGGTATTTCGATCAAACCGGCTCTGCGAATGGAAGACATGAAGCACGACATGACGGGTGCCGCGACCGTGATGGGCGCGATGGTTCTTTCGGCGCTCTGGCAGGTTCCGAACCGCGTGGTCGGGATCATGGCCTTCACAGAAAACATGCCTGACGGAACGGCGATACAGCCGGGCAACGTTTTGAAATCGCGTGCCGGCAAGACAGTCGAGGTCATCAATACGGATGCGGAAGGCCGCCTCATTCTCGCCGATGTGCTGGACTATGCCCATGACTTCCGGCCGGATGCCGTGATCGACGTGGCTACCCTGACCGGCGCGGTTGGAATCGCGCTTGGCAAGCAATGCTGCGCGATTCTCGGGAACGATGATCTTCTGGCGGATGCCGTCAAGCGCGCTGGCGAGAGCTGCGGCGAGCGCATCTGGCAGCTTCCGCTCTGGGACGAGTACTTCGACGATATGAAATCCGATACCGCTGACATGAAGAACGTCGGCAACGACGGGCAGGGCGGGGCGATTCGTGGGGCGATTTTCCTGAAGCAGTTCATCAAAAAGGGAACCGCCTGGGCGCACATGGATATCGCTTCGATGTCGAATGGTGTCACCCATCTTTCGTATATTCCAAAGAAGGGCGCGACTGGCCTTTATGTGCGGACGCTTGCGCGTTTTGCCGCTGATTTTTGAGGAGAATTTATGAGCTTGAGCCGATTTTTCATCGAAGATGCTTCGAAGTACGACGGCGAGGTCGTTACCGTCCGTGGCTGGGTTTACAACAAGCGCAGTTCCGGAAAGATCAAATTCCTGATCCTGCGGGACGGAACCGGCTTGATGCAGTCGATTCTTTTCAAGGGTGAATGCAATGAGGAGTCGTTTGCGGAGTTTGAAAAGCTCACGCAGGAGTCTTCCGTCGAGGTGACCGGAAAGGTCCGCAAGGAACCCCGTTCGCCGGGTGGATACGAGCTGGGTGTGCAATCGTTGAAGATCGTGCAGGTGGCTGAACCCTATCCGATCTCCCTGAAAGAACATGGGGTCGAGTTCCTGATGGAGCATCGCCATCTCTGGATCCGGAGCGCGCGCCAGTGGGCGGCGCTTCGAGTTCGCGCCGAGATCATGCGTTCGATTCACGAGTTCCTGGATGATAACGGCTTTATTCGGTTCGACGCCCCGGTGCTGACTCCCAGCGCGTGCGAGGGCACTTCGACGCTTTTCTCGACGAATTATTTCGATGAGAAGGCGTATCTGACCCAGTCCGGCCAGCTTTATGGTGAAGTGGGTGCCATGGCGTTCGGAAAAGTATATGTTTTCGGCCCGACTTTCCGCGCCGAAAAATCAAAAACCCGGAAGCACCTCACGGAATTCTGGATGGTCGAGCCCGAGATGGCTTACGCCGACATCAATGACGTGATGGAGCTGGGCGAGAAATTCCTTGAGCATGTGGTCCAGTCGGTGCTTTCAAAGCGCGCGGCGGAATTGAAAACTCTCGAACGGGATCTTTCGAAATTGGAAGCGATCCGCGGACCTTTTCCTCGGATCTCATACGACGATGCCGTAAAGGTGCTCGAGAAGCGCGGAGTGGGCATTCCCTGGGGTGAGGATTTCGGTGCACCTCATGAAACAGCTCTCGGAGAAGAGTTCAGCAAGCCTGTGTTCGTTCATCACATGCCTTCTCAGATCAAGGCGTTCTACTTCAAGCAGTCGGATGAAGTCGGAGGCCCGGGTGTTTCCGGCACCGGTAAATACGCACTCGGTTGCGATCTGATCGCGCCGGACGGATATGGCGAGATTATCGGAGGCGGGCAACGCGAGGAAAGTGCCGATGTTCTGAAGCGCCGGATCGCCGAGCACGGATTGAGCGAGCAGGATTATTCCTGGTACCTCGATCTTCGACGTTACGGCTCGGTGCCGCACGCGGGCTTCGGGTTGGGAATCGAGCGCACTGTTGCTTGGCTCACGGGTGTCGAGCACGTGCGTGAGACGATTCCGTTTCCGCGCATGCTCAATACGTTGCGGCCCTGATCGGGCGGCTCTGAATGAAATTGATCAAACCGGAAGAGCGTTTCGGGCTCAATGTTGTCCTGGTTGAGCCGGAGATCCCTCAGAACACGGGAACGATCGGACGTCTGTGCCTTGCCACGGGTTCCACACTTCATCTCGTCGAGCCCCTTGGTTTCGAGATCACCGATGCGCGGTTGAAGCGTGCCGGCCTGGACTACTGGGAGCATCTTCGGGTGATCAGGCACGCGAATCTGGAAGCCTTCCTGAAAACCCTGCCACCGAATGCTCCGAAGATTCTGTTTTCAAAAAAAGCCGGACACACCTTGTACGAGCATAAAATTGAGCCCGGTTCCTATCTGATTTTCGGACGAGAGACGTTCGGACTTCCCGAGTCGCTGATTGCGTCTTATCCCACGGACACGGTCCGAATTCCCATGTACGACGCGCGCGTTCGTTCCCTGAACTTATCCAACACGGTGAGCATCGCGGTTTATGAGGCGATCCGGCAGATCGGCGTCGGATCGGATCTTCGAGATTAGCTGTGTTCGTCGAGCTAACTGTTTGATATTCTTAATTGAATAGTTCTGTGGACTTCGTGGGCTCATTGCCATAGATAGCAGCGAGTCACTAAGGAGTACGGAATGAAAAACCTGTCTGGACAGATAGTTGGAAGAATTCTTAAAAGCCTGCTTCCTCTTATTGCCTTTGTGGCCCTGGCGCCCCTGCCCGCGTTCGCCACCTATGTGAACTGGAGCGTCGCGAAGGAATGTCAGGACGGGTACAGGCTGATGCGAGGAGAATCGTGGGCGCCCGGAAGTGGTCACCGGGTTTTCTTCCAGGCGGATTTTTCGGGACGTGCGCTTGAGTCGCTGGAAAGTCAGCTGGGCGGAAAAATTCCCGCGCGGACATCCGTTGTAACGCAAGGTTGGGGCAGGTTTTTCGCTGAGCTTGAGGTCGAGCGCGCATATCTGGAGCTTCAGATCGAGGAACATGGCGCCGACCGTGTATCCGTGGATGTGTTTCATCTCGGAAGACGTGTAGCCGATTACCAGTTTTTCAACTGCCGCTAACGCTTCGATACGGTTATCGCAAAAAACCTTTTTTCCTGAACCAAAGGAATATTAAAAAGCTGATCAGGGCCATGATCCCGATGATCAGCGGGTATCCCCATGTCCAGGCGAGTTCAGGCATGTGTCGGAAATTCATTCCGTAGATGCCGACAATGAACGTGAGTGGCAGGAAAAATACTGAAAACACGGTCAACACCCGGACTATTTCGTTGGTTCGGTGCGAGGCCATGGAAAGCTGGGTGTTCAGGAGAGCATGCAGCTCCTCGAGAAGCTCGTCGGCATAGACGAAGTAGGCTTCGGCGTTCTCCTTCAAGTCCTGAAACAGGGGGGCTTCGACCCGCTCCTGTGGTTGCAGACGTTGAATCGTATTGGTCGTGTGCCAGAGGATCCTCTTGAATGCCGAAGCGCGACGTTTCACGCTATGAATCGCTTTGAGTTGCGCGATGACGTCCCGGTTTGCAAAGAGTGTTTGCTCGAAAGTGTCGATCGAGTTTTCAAGCTGCTCCAGGGGTTCTTCGAAGCTGCTCAGGGCGGCATTCAGGCAATCGGCCAGCAGGTCAGAGGATGTTTGGTGATTCGCCGCCGCGCGCGATTCCCAGCGCGATCTGACGTCCTCAAGCCACTCCTGTGGGGCGCGGTGAATGGTGATGAAAATATCCGGACCAAAAATGATCGCGACTTTCCGGGTCAAGGCTTGAGCGGTGTCGGCATTGGGCGGTGCATGTCGATCGAAGGCGCGCGTAATCAGAAAGCCCTTTTCATTCAGAGCTTCGTACTTTGGCAGGTGCTCGGGATCCAGACAATCCTCGATCATGCGCGAGTGAAGGCCGTGTTCGGCTGCGATCTTCTGTAGTTCTTCGCGCGTAGGAAGAACCACGTCAATCCAGCGAAACGGGAGATCGGGTCGCTTCGGGTATTCGGTGATCATTGAGGACGAGGATAGCACGCTCGCTGGGTTTGGGAGGAACTGGAAGCGGCGGCTTTGGATGGAGGGGAGAGAAGAGCCGCCGCTTCCAGATGGGTGTGCCGCCTGCTTTCGACAGGCGGGCAACTCTGGGGAGGGGAAAACTGAGTCCTGATTGTCAATTGAAGCTCGATTCCTATGTGCGATATCGAACGTCGTATTTAGGTTAATATGCTGTAACTAACCGTAATGCAACACGAAAATTACACTTACCCATCTAGGGCTAAAAAGGTCCTGATTACAAGAAGATGGATTCGTCCGGGAGGGTGGGTACTTGCTGGTCAGTCATCTGAAAAAGGGGAAATTTCAAACCAGAGTTGAATTGGCTCGTCGGGACTCAGAAGCCCGCTCGCGGCCACACCGAGGAGACGAATGGGCCTTTGCCCGGCCTCAGTCTTGCGAAGCAGGAGTTCGCTCGCAGTGCGAGCGATCGTTTCTTCCTGGTCCGTGTGGCGCTTCAGCGTCTGTGACCGCGTGATGGTGGTGAAGTCATCGTAGCGGACCTTCAACGTGACCGATTTGGCGGGCCTCCCGATTTTTCCAAGCTCAGCTGCCACATGCTCGGAGAGAGATCGAATCGTTTCCGTGAGCTCGCTGATGGAGAGAATATCGGTCTCGAAGGTGGTCTCGCTTCCACAGCTCTTCGGATCTGAACTCGGGTCGACTTCCCTCGAATCTTCCCCGATGGAAAGCCCGTACAGGAACTCGCCCGAGCTTCCAAGGGTTCGTACCAAAGCCTCCTGACCGAAGTTTCGAATGTCTCCGGCCTTTCTCAAGCCGAGTTCGTGAAGCCTTGCGGTCGTAGCGGGACCGACCCCCCAGAGTTTCTCGACGGGCAACTTTTCGACGAAATCGAGGACCTTTTCCGGCGGAATCACGACAAGTCCATCGGGCTTCCGAAAATCGCTCGCTACTTTGGCGATGAACTTGTTGGGCCCGACACCGGCGGACGCGGTCAGACCGGTCTCTTCACGAATACGTTGCTTGAGATAACGAGCGATATTTCGTGCCAGGGGCTCGGACAGGAAGTTCTCGGTGACATCGAGGTAGGCTTCGTCCAGTGAGAGCGGCTCGACCAGCGAGGTGACGGTCGCGAAGATCTCACGGATTTGATGACTGACCTCCACGTATCGGTCGAAATTAGGCGTGACGAAAATGGCGCCGGGACAAAGGCGGGCAGCCTGCGAGCTGGCCATAGCCGAACGAATACCAAAGCGCCTGGCTTCGTAGGAGGCGGCGGCTACGACCCCGCGACTTTTCGGGCTTCCGCCCACTACGACGGGTCGGCCGCGCAGATGGGGGTGATCACGCTGCTCGACCGAAGTGAAAAAAGCATCCATGTCGACGTGAATGATTTTACGGTTTCGGCCGCTCATTTTTTCGATTTTGGCCCACGGTCCAACTGAAGCTCGCGGAAAAAAATCATTCCGAAAGGATTCGCCCGAAAGCCGGAGACGCGTTTTGAAACTCCATGATTCTGAACGTAGTGGTAGAGCGGAACCGCCGCCGCTTCGGTTTTCACGAGGAGTTCTTCAGCTCGGGCGATCTTTGCCACCCGGTCCGGGCCCGACTCCATTGTTTCGATCTCCGAAATGAGTCGATCATATTTTGCATTTTTCCAACCGCTGTAGTTGTTCGGGTCCCTGCTCGTGAAGGCCCGGAGGTGCGAGATCGGATCGTTGAAAGGCGCCTGCCAGCCGAAGCGATAAATGGCCGGCGTATCAGTCTGCAGGGATTGAATATGCGATTTCCAGTCGGTGTTTCTCAGCTGAACGCGGAGCCCGAGCTTCTGTTGCACGTCTTGCTGGACCTTCTGCATGATCAGAAAATTACGTGTGTTGCCGTCAAATCCGGCGATCACGGATTTTCCCGCATATTTTCGAAACAGGCCCTGACCCAGCCGGTCGCGGCGATAAGGAGTCGCGCCCTCAATGCCCGGCGGAAGCCAGCCCGAAGCCGGCAGCTCGCCGGAATCGAGGATCGCCACAACCTCTTCGCGGTTGATGGCGCCTGATACGGCCCGACGAAGAGCGGGGTCGTTGAAAGGAGCCTGGCGGGTGTTGAAGGAGAGGAAATAGGTGGCGAAAAACGGGTCTGTTCGGACCCGGCCTGACTTCTTGAGTCTCGCGAAATCCGCCGGCGGAAGCTTCGTCAGAATATCCAGTTTGCCTTGATCAAACAGATTTGCGGCGGTGGTTTCGTCACCCACGATGACGAGGTCCACCTGCGCGGGTCCCGAGGCATCGAGATAGTAGTGAGGATTTCGTTCGAGCTGAATTTTGCGATCCGGCAGGTGGTTTCTGATCGCGTACGGCCCGGTTCCGGGCGCGGTCAGAGGCCATTTCCCACCGTTGGCCGAAAGAATGTCGTCGCGAATGGGAAACGCAACAGGCAGCGTCAGTGCGTGAAGCAGATGCGGGGCCGGCTTTTCAAGTTCAATGACCAGAATGCCATCGTTTTCGTGAACCCTTAGGCCGGAAAGCAGTGGCGCAAGTTTTGATTTTGAGTCCGGCCCGAGCGAACGCTGAAAGCCGCGAACGAACTGGGCCGCCGTCACCTGAATGCCATCAGACCAGCATGCGTTCCGTTGAAGCTTGAACTCGTGGCGCTTACGATCGTTGGAGACCCGGTGTGATTCCGCGAGCCGGAGCCGGAGCTGTCCGGCTGAGTCGTAGCCCACGAGCCCTTCCATTGTGTTCGCCAGAATGCGGAGAGAGACTCCATCTTCAGCCAGGGCGGGATCCAGTGATACCGGTTCGGTGGATAGTTGTACTTTCAAGGCGGACTGCTCTTCACGGGAAGGCTGGCGGGTGCACCCGAGCATCAGGGTGGCCCCCACAAGTACGAGTGCGACAGGTCTTTTGAAGGGAAAAAACGATCGGATCATAAAAATAGTCTGGTCTGTGCGGTACTAGCAAACCCTGTGGTCTCATGTTACCTCAGAAGCTAGAATGGGGAAGCATGGATTCAATTAACGCATTTCTAAGCGGCGCACTCCTGAGCGATGGTGGAATGGGTGTCTGGCAGATCGCAGGAGCGATCGGGCTGGCTTATCTGGGCGGAGTTCTGTCGAGCCTCACTCCCTGTGTCTATCCGATGATTCCCATCACCATCAGCGCCATGGGCGGAATGGGACAGGACCGCTCCGCGGGGGGGGCCCGACCCGGTTGGCAGGCCCTCTGGACGCGCGGCTTGGTTTACATCGCCGGCATGGCGGTCGTTTATTCGTTTCTCGGAGTACTTGCGGGTTTGACCGGGAAAGTTTTTGGTTCTTTCACCAATACCTCAGGTTGGTACGTCGGCCTTTCCGCTGTGCTGACCGTTGCGGCGCTCGCGATGATGGACGTGTTGTCGTTTGACCCGGCCGTTTGGTGGGCGCGCATTCGTCCTGGTTCAGCATCAAGGTTGCCACGCTCTGCTCCCGGAGAATTCAGCTGGATGTCGGTCTTCGCGCTCGGAGCGTCGTCGGGATTCATAGCCGCTCCGTGTACCACCCCCGTTCTGGCTTCCGTTCTTGCGTACATTGCGAACACGCAATCGGTCGGCCTTGGGTTCGCACTGATGCTGGCATTTTCTCTCGGACTTGGCACTTTGCTTCTGGTAGTGGCGGTCTTCGCCGGATCGCTCTGGATTTTGCCGAGATCAGGCGCATGGATGAATAAAGTGAAAATCGGCAGTGGCATGCTGCTGTTAATTTTTGCGGAATACCTGCTGTTCCGCGCAGGACAACTTGGGGGATAAATCAACAATGGCTCAAACCAACCAGACGTCGCGATACAGTACCTTGCGCCTGAACCTGCTGTCGATATTCGCGTTCGGCGGCGCACTCGTCAGTATTTTTCAGAGCAAACATTATTACGGACTGCGTGCAGGAACCGAGGGCTTTCGGTCTTACTGCAACATCAGCTCTTCCATGAACTGCGATGCGGTCGCGCTCAGTTCGTTCGCGGATCTCATTCCCGGTTGGCCGCTTTCATCATTTGCGGCGGGCTGGTTCGTGGTGCTTTTCGTTGTATCTTTGGCCGCGCGTAGCTCCGCCTGGAGACGCGATGCGCTTCGGATCGCTTTTGCCGTGAGCGCGGTAGCCCTGCTCGCGTCGGCTTTTTATCTTGCGGTAATGGTTCTGGTGATCAAGACATTCTGCCTGCTTTGCCTCTTCGTGGACGCAGCCAGCCTGCTCGCCTTTGTCACTGTGTTCACTTTCAAAGCGGAGGTGTTCGCGACCCAGAAACCTGATTTCGGAAAATGGCGCACTCTGGGTATGACGGCCGCTGTCTTCCTGGCCATCACTGTCGTCGGTCTGAAGGGCCTTGAAGCGCGAACCCTGGATTCTGGCACAATGAAGATCCTTATCAATCAGGTAATCACCGCTTCGCCTCTTCCCGTACAAAGTGGGCCGGAGTTCCCCTCGATTGGGCCGGTCGATGCCCCGATCACGATCGTTGAGTTCAGTGACTTTCAGTGCCCGTTTTGCAAGGTGGGTGCTCTGACCTTGAATGCACTGATCAATCGCTATCCTGGCAAGGTTCGGGTGGTGTTCCGGAATTTCCCGCTGCACCCGGCTTGTAACTCAGCAGTGCAGAACGGATCGCATGCTGCCGCCTGTGAAGCGGCGAAAGTCGCCTACTGCGCGCATAAACAGGGCAAGTTCGCTCCCGTGTACGAGGAGCTTTTCGAGCGTCAGGAAATGCTCGCGCCAGGCCGTCTGGTCGGTTTCGCCAAGGACGCCGGAGCCTCCGAACAGGAATTGAACCAATGCATAGTGTCTGACGAAGCAAGCCAATCGGTCACGGTGGATACCGAGGAGGGAATCCGATTGAGTGTTCGTTCGACGCCGACTTTTTTCATCAATGGAAGAAGAGTGGAAGGGGCTTACCCGCTCGCGGCCTGGTCGGAAATCGTCGAGCACCTTCTGCGCGCCCAGTAGCATGGCAATTCCGGTACTGATCGATAGTCACTGCCATCTGAATTACGATTACGCACCAAAAACGGCGGAAGATCTGGTTCGGGAGGCGGCCCTGTTTGGCGTGAAAACGCTGGTGACGATTGGCGTGGATATCCCGTCGATCAAGCAGGTTCAGACGCTCTCGGATCGGTTTCCGGAAATCTATCACACGATTGGCGTGCACCCGCATGAGGCTTCGACGCTGACGGCGTCCGACTGGGACATCCTGCGAACCGCCGTCAAACACCCAAAATGTCGCGGAATCGGCGAGGTGGGGTTGGACTATCATTATGACCATTCACCCCGAGAGACTCAGAAAGACAGGCTGCGCGAGCAGCTTGCGTTCGCGGCAGAAGCCGGTCTGCCGGTGATCATCCATAGCCGGGAAGCGGAAGAGGACCTTCTTGAGATCCTGCGCGATTACGTACGGGCCGTGCCTGCTGGAAGAATCCCCGGCGTGATCCATTGCTTTACCGGAACGCTCGCATTCGGCGAGGCTTGTCTTGATCTCGGGTTTTATATTTCCTTTTCGGGCCTGATCACGTTCAAAAATTCAGAGTCGATTCGCGAGGCCGCACGGCGTTTCCCTCTTGAGAGACTGCTCGTCGAGACTGATGCGCCTTATCTCGCGCCTGTCCCGTTTCGCGGGAAACGGTGCGAGCCGAGCATGGTGGTCGAGACCGCGCGCCGACTTGCGGAAGTCAGGGGTATGCCGTTCGCGGAGCTTGCTCAAGCGACGACTGATAATGCGCGCCGGTTTTTCAGTATTCCTCTCGAGCCCATTCAGGCTTGAAGAAGAACCGCTCGTATTGACGGTTGAGTGCGGTCCAGGCGCCAGGAGTGGCGTCCTGTTCGATGAACGCCTGGATGGCGTTCACCTTGGAGTCCAGGTCGTCAATCATGTGGACGATAAGCGCTTCGAGGCATTTAGGCCGCTTGGGTGAGCCGAACTCGAGAAGTCCGTGATGCGCCAGAATGACGTGCTTGATGAGTAGTTTCTTCTCTTCCGGGAAGCTCCCGGGCAAGCGGCCGGACTGCGCCTCGAGTTCGCGGATCTTGCGGTCGACGATCTCGACTCCGATCACAAGATGTCCGATCAGCTTTCCTTCCGTCGTGTAGTCTGTCACGCGCTCATAGGAAAGTTCGAAGAGCTTCCCGATGTCGTGGAAAAAACCACCGAGCAGAAGAAGGTCCCGGTCCAGATGTTTCCCATAATGGCCGGCAAGATGATCCAGGATCTGGGTGATTGAAAGGACATGTTCGATGAGGCCGCTGCGGTAGGCGTGATGAAGGCTTTTCGCGGCGGGAGCCCGCTTCATCCGCTGCACGAGATCTGCGTCATCGCGAAGAACGGCCTCCGCTAATGCCCGGTAAAAGGGATCTTTCATCGACTCCACGTAAACCAGGAGCTGTGCGTGGAGCTCGTCCGGATTCAAAGGGCTCTCAGCGATGTAATCCTTGGGTTCGATTTCGTCTTCCCGAAGCACCTGAAGCCGGTTCACGACCACCTGGCGGCGGCCTTGGTAAGTCTGGCAGCGACCTTCGACCTGAACGAAGGCATCGCGAACAGCTTGCCCGACGTGTTCGTTCGCATTCTCCCAAACCCTGGCTTCGATTTCCCCTGTTTTGTCCATCAGGACCAGGTTCATGTAAGGCTTGCCGTTTTTGCCGACGGCAACCGCACTGAACTTGATCAGAAACGGTGAGGAGACATTATCTTTGTCTTTAAGTTCCTTGGCGAATTGACTTTTGGGGCGGGTATTCATCGGATGAGTGTCGTACCATGCAGGGAAGCTTGATTCAAATGCGGTTTTAGCCTAAACCGATGAAATGCCGAAGATTTATCAGCCAGCCAGCCGCGAAGTTATCACGTCTTGGGAAACGTTCAGGATTGAGATGGCGGGACCTGACGCTCAGGATTTTCTGCACCGGCTCAGTACCGCCAACATCAAGCAGCTTCAACCAGGTCATGGCACCCGAAGCTGCTTTCTTTCGGGTACTGGGAAAATCCGAAGTTATCACACGATCTGGTGCCTGGGTCCCGAAGTTTACGAGATTGAGTTCTCGCCGGGAGAGAACCATCACTGGAAAAAAGAACTGCTCGCCATGGTCGAGGAGCTCACGTTTGCCGAAAAATTCAAGCTGAGCGAGAATGCTGAGGGATCGCTCATTCTTTTTGGTCCGGGTGCCGGGGCCAGGGCCGGTTTCACGGAGAATGGCTCTTTTCAGACGAAGGGGATTTCTGACGGGCTTCGCGCTTTCCATCATGGATCGGTGGATCTCGGCACGGAGTCAGTGCGAGTTTATGGCAACGCGGGAAAGCTGGCTCAATGGGTCAAGGATTCAGGCCTTCAGGGGGCGACGGCGGAGGAACTGGAAGCTCTACGAGTGGCGCAGGTTCGCCCATTGATTGATGTCGAAATCACGAGCGAGTCAAATCCGCTTGAGCTGGGCCTGATTGAATCTCTACCCCGCGGAAAGGGCTGTTATCCTGGACAGGAGGTCATCGAGCGAACCATCTCGATCGGTGCTCCTGCAAAAAGGCTTGTCCTGATTGAAGGGCAGGGAAGAGGCCCCTCGCCAGGGGATTCTATTTCAGCTCACGGGGGCTTGTCTGCGGCGATTGGTTCTGTAACGAGTGTTGTGTCAGATGGCCGTCAGTATCTCGCGCTCGCCCTGGTGCGTAAGAGCCATTCCATCGAAGGAGTCGACGTTGGATTTTTCAAAAGTTCTGCGGATGAAAGTTTCAGTTCAGGTCGGATCAAGAAGCTCTCGCCGCTTCCTTCCTGATGCGTTCATCGGGATCGCGGTTCTTGCCTCGCTGATTTCTGGTGCGGCACCGGTCCACGGTGCGCAAGTGCATGCTGCGCAAAACATCGGTGACGAGCTTGGCTTGAATCCCCGCTGGAACTGGAAACGCATTGAAACGGAGAATTTCCGGATCGACTTCCCGGAAGAGCTCACGGATGTTGCGCAGAAGTCGGCCAATTACTTCGAGCAGGCGCATGCTGTCCTGACTCCGATTCTGCAATGGGAGCCTCGTGCTCGAGCGCAGGTGATCCTGGTCGACAACGCCGACGCCGCAAATGGAATGGCGACGCCGGTTCTGCGGTTCGGAATCGTTCTGATGACGACACCGCCGGATCCCTTCTTCACCACGAATGATTACGATGACTGGCTCAAACTTGTCATTCTCCACGAGTACACGCATTTTCTGAACATGGACGCCACCCGTGGGATTTGGAGTCCGCTTCGCGAGGTGTTCGGAGATGTTCTCCTTCCGAACGCCATTTGGCCCTCCTGGATGCTAGAGGGGCTTGCCGTGTACATGGAAACCCGATTTACCGATGCGGGCCGTGGCCGAAGCGCTTATTACGATATGGTTCTTCGTGCCGCTGCGGATGCGGGCGTGCTCGGAAAACCGGAATTTGTCTCGTTGGATCGAGTCAACGGCACCAACCCTTATTTCCCTGGCGGCGAGACGGCGTATCTATTTGGATACCAGTTGATGAACCGGGTGGCAGCAGGGGCGCCCGAGCGGCTCTCGGAAGGTCGCATTTTAGGAACCCTTTCCGCACAGTCGAGCCAGCGTGTGCCTTTTTTCGTCAATATGAACATCGAGGATGTCTCGGGACAGAACTGGTACCAGTATTGGGATGAATGGGTCGAGGACTCGCGGCTTCGCATGGCGCATCAGCTCGCTAGGATTCGCATGCAGGGGGAAACCCGGCCGGAAATTCTGACCGAAGATGGCTATCAGGTCCTTGGTCCCGTCGTATCGAAGGACGGGCGTTTCGTCGCCTACACGATGGAAACGCTCACCAAGCGCATGGGCCTGTATCTTCGTGATACTCAGACGGGTGAAACCACCCGGCTCAGTGACAAGCGTCTGGGATCCCAGCTGGCGTTTTCGCCCGCTTCCCGATTCATCTTTTTCAGTTCGCTTGAAACGCAGTCTGTCTATTCGCAGTTCAGTGATCTTTTTTATTACGATCTGGAAAAGAAAAAAGGCGTGCGGCTCACGGACGGACTTCGGGCTCGCGATCCCGATGCTTCACCTGATGGAAAGTCATTGGTTTTCACGCTTACGAAGAAAGCCGTAACCGGCTTGGCCATCGCGGATCTGGAAGAGATCGATGGAGAACTGGTTTTGGGTGAACCTCGGCTCCTCTTCATGCCCGCGCAGTATGATCGCGTTGCCAATCCCCGGTTTTCATCTGACGGACATAATATTTATTTCTCCCTGCACCGGAGTGGCAAGGCGGGAAGCACGCTCGAGGAACTTGAACTTGGAAAAGATACACCCAGGACTCTCGTCTCAGACGGCCATGTGAATCGCTTTCCTGCCGTGGGACCGAACGGGGATGTCTATTATGTTTCAGATGCCACGGGCGTGGACAATGTTTATCGTCTGAAACGCGATACGTCCGGCACCGTCCCCGCAGACCTTGTCACGAACATGGCTACGGGAATTCATTTTCCGGCCCTTTCCTCCACGGAGCCGGATCTGCTTTATGCGAGCGTGTTCACGCATACCGGTTCAAAGCTCGCGCGGGTGCCGCTTGCCTCAAAGCCGGTCGAACGCTCGGCGGTGACCCTGCTCCCGCCGCCTGCACCGATGACGGTTGCTGTTCCCGCTGCTGAGGAGGAGAAAATTTATCCAATCGGGGACTATTCGGTTTTTCCGAGTATCTGGCCGCGCCAGTGGTTTCCCGTTCTTTATCTGGAGCCGCGTGAAGTTTACGTGGGTGCGCAATTGCTCGGGTTTGACGCCGTGGACCGGCATCGCTATGTGCTCGGCGTGGCTTACGATAGCCAGATCAAGAAAATGGATTATTTTGCGCTCTACACGAACCGGTCTCTCGGGCCCTCGATCACGGTCGCGGCGGAAAACAATACGCGTGCGATTTATCTCAGGCAGCCGGTTCTGGACTTCGTTCGTAGAACCCGGATTTCCGGCATGGTTTCGTATCCTTTCCGTCGCACGTATTCGGTGCTGGTTCCGGCCCTTGCCATGGAGTTGGATCGCTCGCACGAGTATCAGCGCGCGGAGGGAAGCAGCTTCGACCAGCGCGTTTTCAGTTTCCCCTATGTTCCGCATTTTGACCTGCGCCTGGCTTACTCGAATTCCGAGTCTTCGAGGCTTGCCGTCGAGACAGAGGGCGGGCGCCAGGCTTTCGGGGGCACGCGAGTCTACTTGGATTCCGGAGGCCCGACCTGGAAAGGGCTCCTGACTGATAGCGAGTACGTGCGTCTTTGGGACCATGTGGTCTGGAACCCTTCAGTGAAGCTCACCTGGACCTCCCGGACATCCGGTTTCGTGGACGCCAATGCGGTAGTGCAGGGGCGAAGCATGCGCGTGGTGGACCCGTTTCCGAGCGATGACTTCGATCAACTGGCGCTCCGCGGTTATCCTCGCCAGGCCTATTTCTCTCGCATGGCGGGTGTCATCGCGCAGGATCTTGTTTTTCCGGTCTCACAGATTTTCCGTGGTTGGGGAACGAACCCGGTCTTTCTTGAGCAGCTGAGTGGGTTTGTGTTCACCGAGGCCGCCTACTTCCCCGGAAGCGAATTTGGCGTGACGACGCTGCCTTCAGCTGGCACGGGCCTGAGGCTCAGTTCCGAGGTCTTGCTTCGTGTTCCGCTGAACGTATCTTTGGAGTACCACCGCGGCTTCCGGAAGGAATTCGGCGGGAAATCCGAAGTGCTCGTGACACTGGGTCTAGGTGCTTTGCCGTTCTAGTGTCTCGTAGCGGCTTCTCAAGCTTTCGGCGCCGAATCGGTATCTTCAGGCGGCGTTAGCGTCACACCCGTTTTCGGTGCTTCCGCATGCTCCGCCAGATGCGCGGGGGGTTTGCCAAAGACGTGTTCGTATTCCAGGCTGTGGCGTTCGGCGAGTTCTTCCTCGGTCATGTAGCCTGTGAAAATGCTCGTATCCATCGGGAAAACCTCCGGCGAAAGATGCGATCCGTAAACGTGCCAAACGATCAACACTGAAAGCGCCAGCAGGGCTTCACTGGAGTGCATGATCCGCGCTGCTGGAATAATCTGTCCAGGCATGATCGACGCAGTGAGCCCTGGGTAGAGGAGGACGAGACCGGTGAAAACCATCACCATTCCGCCCAGGACCATTCCCAGATATTCGAACTTCTGGCGATAATCGAATTTCGGATAGCGCGGGTGTTCTTTGCGATAGCCGAAGTAGTAGGACATGGTCGCAAAAACGTCCCGAAGGTCCTGTGGCGTCGGAAGCAAGGTCAGTCGCATCTTCTTTGTCAATGTGCCGATCATGATCACCGCGATATGAAAGATCGCTTGAAAGGCGAAGACCATCCCAGCAACCCGGTGTACCGTTCGAGCCCGGTCCAGTCCTCCGAAGAAATTCAGAGTCGATGTCGCCCAGGTGGACTCATAGAATTTCTGTGGAAATCCCGTGAGCACGAGCAGGACGAAAACAATGATCACCATGAGATGCTCGACCCTGCGAAAGGGTGAAAATCTCTCGACCAGGACAGTGCCGTCGCGGCGGCGGACGATTTTTGTGCGTGCCATTTATTCCTCCTACCGATGCGTCTTCAAACGCCACAGGTGCAGCAGAATGTGCAGGACCAGTCCGATCATGATGAGAGGGATCAGAACCCGGTAACCCAATTTCACGCCCCAGACGAGTGGAGCCGTTTCAAACGTAGGTTCGTAATGGGAGAGCCAGGCGTCGGCAAAGGAATCAGGAACCTCTGCGTGGCAGGTGCGGCAGGTTTTAATGACCCTGGCGCGTGCCTCGGCTTTTGTCGCGGAACCTTTGAAAGAGCTGATGTTGTGAACGCCATGACAATCACTGCAGGTGGCGATGGGTTTCGTTGGCTTACCCGCGCCCATGGCGTAAAGACGATTCGAAGAGCCGTGAAAATCATCGAGATACGTCGAAAGAACGGCCGTGTTCAGATCGTATTTCTTCATTCGTTCTTCATCACCATGGCATTGCGCACACATCTGGAAGGATGTCAGGCGGAACTTCGAGTCGCTCGGACTCGGCATTGAATGTGCGCCATGGCAGTCGGTGCAAACCGGAACGTCCGGGTTGTTCTCGAGAAGCGCCTTGCCATGCACTGATTGCTTGAATGTATCGCTGATTTCCGAATGGCAGGTGGCGCAGCGGGCGTTGATCCCCAGGCGCGGAGTACGCGGGTCGTGGATGTCGTGGGCGCCGTGGCAATCGACACAGGTCGGGGCCTCGCGCATGCCTGATTTCAGAATTTCATAATGAGTGCTGTCCAGGACTCGTGTGTAATGGGCGTAATGACAGCGCTGGCACGTGTTTGCACGTGCCAGTGTATAGTCCCGGGCGTCTTCGAACTTTTTCTTTTGGTGAGGGTAATCCGAAATTTCCCGGTGACAGTCGGTGCAGGAGAGCTTTCCGCCGTGCACCGACTTCTTCCACTGCGCTTTATCAACGAAGAGTGATTTCTTCGAGCCATCGGCGAACTTCAGGAATTCACCTTTTTCCGAGTGGCACATCAGGCAGCCTTCGTTTGAGCGGTCTCCTGACCATGCCTGACTGGGTAAGCAGGTGACCACCGCGAGGGCCATTCCCATCGCGACAATCCAATCCTGCCGAACCCTGAATTTCTGAGACCGTGTCCGCCTGTCCATTACTCTCTCCGTTCAGCTTTCCTCGTTGCGACGTTTCTGAACTTCCTGATTCAGGTCTTTCAGTTCATTCGTCTTCTCGGTGGTGTTTTCGCCTTCTTTGCGTTCGCTCTTGTCCTTGTTCAGGTAAGCGGCGCTGGGCTGCCAGTTCATCTGCAGAAGGTGTGTTCTCGCCTCCACTGCCGAGCTTACCGTATTGTAAACCAGTCTCAGGATGGCACCAGCCACCATCAAGAGGACCATCAGCGGGAAGGCCATCACGAAGATCCCGCCCAGCACCGGGGCGGCTGCGATCATCAAAAGGGCCGGGAGCCGGTAGTAGGCCGATCCTCTTTTTCCCGCGAGTGTTTCGTCATCTGATCCGACGAATCTCACGTCGAGAGCCTTCGGCGAAACATACAGTCCGTATCCAACTTTTTCTCCAGCTTTATAGTCTTTCATGGCTTGTCTCCTCGTTTTCATGATTCCAAGTTAGCATTTAGAAACGAGTTGGGGCATCGGGCAGAGACCTCAGCTGGACTAGGAAAAAGTACCTAGATCGCCCTGAAAAAAGTATTTATCAGTGTTGTTTCAGTGAATTATCAGCCCTGAATCGATCTGGATGCAAAGACATTGCGAAGTTGCGCCCGAAGCGGCTGTCGTGCCAACATTTTCGCTAATGGAATTCGTGCTGACAAATGTTCTGCAAGGTCTCGTCGCCCTGGTCTGGGTGAGCGGCCTTCAGCGCGTCGCGGGCCCGCTATCAGCTGCTTTTCGCGCGGCTTCTCTTGAGATGGTACTCGTGGTTCCACTCTTCGCTTCCGTGGCGCGGCTTTTTTTCGGAACTCAGATGCAGCCCGAGAGTGCTCTCGTTCGCGTCCAGGCATGGCTTGCACGAATGTTGAATTCCGAGGCTTTTCTGGCTGCCTTTGTCGTCCTTGTGGCTGGTTCCGCCCTCATATTTCTTCTACAGGAAGCCATTCCTGTCTGGAAGCGTGCCCGCGCTTTGCCGCGAGGGGAGGCCTTTCGGGATCAAAGGCTGGAACAAGCGCTTGAGCGGGTGATCGCGGGATTCCAGGGGTACCGGCGATGGCGTGGGCGCGTGCCTTATGTATTTCGTTTGGAATCTTCTGAGTCGATCGCCAGCCTTCACGGAATTTTGACCCCGCGGATTCTGATTTCTTCCGCGCTAATGTCGAAGCTCGATGATCAGGAGCTTGATGCCGTTCTGGCCCACGAGCTGGCGCATGTCGCCTTCGGTGGGAATCCGCGCACAATTCTGCTTTGGGCAGTTCGCGCCATTCAGGTGTTGAATCCTGCGGCGCTGATCGCATTTCGCGGAATTCTGGAGCTTCGCGAACGTGCCTGCGATGAGCTTGCCGCTGCCGTAACCGGGCGTCCTGCGGCGCTTGCGTCGGCGCTGCTCAAAGTCCAGGAGCGCGGCGCTGTGCAGAAGGGCGCGCGCGCATTTCAGCGTGCGCGGGCGGAAGTGTCGCGGAAGATCGCAATCGAAACCACTCGCGGCAGGGTTCGCGCCCTGCTGGATACGCCAGTGGAGGAGCTTCGAAGTTCGGCGTCACGCTCGCGGTTTCCGCGGCTCGCGACATTCATCATGATGCTGCTGATTCTTTGGGGGATACGATGAGATCGCGAGTGAAAGGGCCGTGGCTCCGACTACTGCTGGCAACTATCTGGACAGGCGCTATGGTCAGTTTTTTGCTCGTCGTGGATCGCGGATTTTTCGGACCTATTGAGCACCCCGGCTGGCTCCGCGCCGCAAGCCTCGCTGAAATTCCGTCCTCAGCTGGGAAACGGGTTTTTCCAGCGTACCTTCCCGAAACCTTGCGCTGGCCTCCGGAGAGGATCTTTCATCGCGAGAAGCCCGTTCCAGGCTGGTGGGTCGGGCTTGTCTCAAATGAGAAACCGGAAGAGGTCGCGCTCTGGGTCGGCAGCGGGTCCGAACCCTTGCCAGAGGAGTTCGCGTACCTCCGTGAGTGTCTCAGGGATCGCGCACGCTGCCCCGAAGGTTGGCACGTGTTTTCATCGAACATCGAAGGAATACCGGTATTCCTGATCACACGAATTGATCCTGCTTCGGCTGCTCAGATCCTGACTGAACTCAAACCTGAAACATAATGATCACTGGGAATGGGAGATCGGCAGCAAACCCACTTTGATCGCGAATTGAACGAGCTTGGAGCGATTATGGATGCTTAGCTTGTCCATCAGGTTCATCCGATGCGACATCACCGTTTTAACCGCCAGCTCGAGACTGCTCGCGATTTCCTTGTTGCTGAAGCCTTCGGCGATCAACTTCAGAATTTGCTGTTCCCGTGGTGTCAGGCGTGAATAGGCGTCCTCGGCGGATTGCGTGGATTGCTCCATGCCGGCCTCGGTCGGAGGAACGGCGGCGCCCAGGAGCGTGCCCGCGAGACTCGGATCAATATAGGTTCCGCCGGAAAGCACGTTCCTGACGGCACTCATGAGTTCGTCGCCACGCGCAGATTTCAGGATGTAACCGTTCGCGCCAGCCTCAAGAACCCGTCTGAGATAGATCGCTTCGTTGAACTGGGTGAGGATCAGGATTCGGGTTCTCGTTCCTCGACGTTTCAGCTCCAGCGTCGTTTCAAGGCCTCCCATGCCTGGCATTGAAAGGTCGAGCAGAAGCAGATCCGGCCTGTGTTGCGTCACGAGCTCGATGGCCTGTTCTCCCGAAGCCGCCTCGGCTACGATTTCAAACGCCGGATCTTTCTGTTCCTCAAAAAATGCGCGCAAGCCGATTCGCAACACAGTGTGATCATCGGCCAACAGCATGCGAACTTTGTTCACGAAATCTCTCCAGCGGGAATTCGAACGCTGATATTTGTGCCTTCGCCTGGCGTTGATTGCACCTGCATCTGCCCGCCCAGCAATTCGGAACGTTCCGTGATGCCTAGCAAGCCCAGGCCGCGTTCATCGGTGCCCGAAGGCGTGGGGCGCGTTTTCAGTGATGCGAGATCAAAGCCGCGACCGTCATCTTCGATCACCATCTCTACCATGTTATCTGCCTGATTGATTGTCACGAAAACGTGTTGAGCCTGCGAATGCTGAACGACGTTGTTCAACGCTTCCTGGAATATCCGGAACAGGTTCATCTCGCTTTCGGGGCTCAGGTGCAAGCCATCGCTTTCCGCGCTCACTCGTCCCCGAATCCCATGCTCACGCTCCAGGCGTTCCAGGTACCACTGAAGAGCAGGCAGAAAACCCATCGTGTCGAGCACGGAAGGCCTGAGGTCCAGGAGCAGGCGGCGGAGGGTGATCAGCATTTCGTGGGCTCGGATTTCCAGGGCGGCAAGCTGCGGCTTGAGAAGCTCACTCTCAGGCCCGGCCGGCGAGTGCTTGATCATGCGCTCGATTTCGAAACGATGCGCGGCGAGATCCTGTGCGAGCGTGTCGTGAAGCTCGCGTGCGATGCGTCTGCGCTCCTCCTCCTGGGCTCGCAGGACGCCCTGGAGAAACTCACGGCTTTGCTTGTGGCGCTCGGCGTCCCTTTCATGCAGCAGGCGGTGCGCGGCGCTCACAAGGATCTGATGCAGCAGGGATTCTATCCTGTTAGCTGGCAGGTCATGGGAGCGGTCGATCGGGCTGTCAAGCGAGCAGCTCACGCCCATTTCCCCGAACTTCAGTTCGGCGGCCGCATCGACGCTCTGTCCGTCTTCTTCAGGCGAACGATTCGTCGCAACGAAATGCCTTTCACCGTGAGTGAGGGTGAGTTTTCCTTTTTGGAATCCGAAAAATTTCAGCATGGCGGCGAGTGCGTCGTTTAGAAAGTCCTGCAGATTCTGTTTTTCTGATCCGAGGTTCCCTATTTCCTGCAAGGCCTTCAGGTGGCGCGTGGTCGCGACAAACTGATTGTGGATATCGCGTTCGCGCAATTCCAGCGTGGCCACGGATTCGATGACCCTGTTTCGCCAGCGTTCCAGGGCGTTCGCCAGCTCGCCGATCTCGTCGTGTCCGAACGAAGGCAGGCGGAGCTCTGAATTCATGTTCTCGACGACTCGTACGGCATGGGTCAGCCGTTTCACCGGCGAGACCACGCTGTGCACGGAGAGGGCGGTAAACCCGACGAACAGCACGACGAAAGCGACTCCGAGCCAGATCAGGCGCGACTGGAGGGCGAACGCAGGACCGAGGGCCTCATGTTCCGGTTGGCGAATGGCCATGCCAAAGGGAAGATGACGGAGCGGCGCGAAAGCAAGCACCTCTGACTCGCGCGACGCCGGAGCCCCTCCGGCGCTGTCATGGCAGGAATGGCAACGACCCTTGATTTCCCGTCTTTCCTGAATCGCGCGCTTCAGCATGCTGTCATGATCCGTCGGGTCGAACAGCAGCGCGGGACTCGTGGAGCTGACGACAGTGCCCGTGCTGTCGACAAGTTGAAGAATACTTCGGGTTCCGGAGCCTCCCGGAGTGAAGGGTGCGAGCAGGTTATTTGAGGCCGGGTGAAGGAGTCCTCCGATATAACCCAGGATCGGTCCCGAGTTTTTCTGGATGGGCTGTAAAAAAATCAGAACGGGCCTTTTTGTTTTCCCTAGATGCGTCAGGCTGGAAGCCGCGATACGTCCTGAATTCCTGGACTGCGCAACGAGCGCAGCGATCGGTTCGGGCGGCAGTTCTTCGAGAAGATCGTCTTCCGGCACGGACGCCAGGGGGCGCCCATCACGCCAGAGGACGAACGCCCCTTCCTCAAAAACAGTGCCCGTATAGAGCGCACCGATTGATTTCCTGACCTCGCGCAGATCCATCGGTGACGAACTGAGTGTCTCAGCCGCGGCGCGCGATAATTGCTCAAGTTGGTAATTGATGTGTTGTTCGACGTAGCTTGCGGTGCTTTTGGCGAGGCTGATGCGTTCCTGCAGTAATCGATCGACGGTGCCGTTCACCATGATCCAGGACTGAACCAGAATGGCGCCAAGCAGACATCCGCAGCCTACCAACGTGAAAAGTAGGGCGCGCGAGTAGAGGCTCTGGCGTCGGCCGGGACGAATGGACATGGGAGGCTCCTGTATGCGCTAGCTCATGATATCACTGGCGTCCGGGTCCTGCAGTGATTTAAAATGGCTCAGTTGCGAAAAGACATCTCCACTTCAAAAAGTTCAAGCCGCTCCGGACTGCCCCGGTACATGAAGCTCCTCGCTTTTGCGTCGATCTGTTTCGTGGCTTTGCTGCCTACCGCGATTATCGGTTTTTTTCAGCAAGTGGAATTCGCCCGTGAATCCGTGGATCAACTTGCGCTTCATCTGGGGACTCTGGTCCATCAGGCCCGCGAAGGTACCATCTCGCCGACACTGGCCGTGAGCACCACGCAGAATAATAAACTTGTGCTTTGGAGCGCATTTTACCGCGGGGACGTCCCGTTTGCGCGCGCCGGGCTCACCCCTGGCCCGCAGCAGCAGGGCCGGATCCGTTTGATTCGAATCAACCCCGACCGACCGATCGCCAAACAGTTTCCCAAGCCCGAACTGACGTCGCTTTCAGGAGAGGGCTCCGAATTCCGGGTGTTCCTGACGTTGAGCGAGCGGAATGGGCTGCAGGAGCGCCTTGAGATCGGCATTTCCTACGCCGCTCTGTACTCGACGGCGCAGGATAGCCTGGCACTTTCCGCGGTCATGTTCATCACGGCTTTCCTGTTTTTGCTCGGTGCCGCCGTTTTTGTGGATATCTACATTTCGCGCTTCACGATGAGGGTGATTCGCGCCGTCCGGTTCCGGTCAGAGGGAGCGGATCCGGATAGTTTTCTTTCGCCGACATTCGGTGTGCTGATGGAGGCGCTCGAACGCCGGGACGATCAGCTTATCGATACGCGCGATACCCTTGAAACCATCTTCAACGGTATGCAGATCGGCGTTGCCATGGTTTCGACGGAACTCAGAATCGTCCTGGTGAATCACTATCTGACCAGTCTTCTTACTGACGCGGGGGCATCAGCGTCGGAAGAGAGTCTCATCAGTGAGCCGTGTTCCATCATCAACCTGCCGGGCCAGACACCCTCTGTCGAGGAGTTATGCCGACGATGTCTTCAGTCCCTCAGCTTTGAAGAGCAGGACATCGAGTTCACGATCGCAGGGCAGAAGAAATATCTCGTTCAGGAAGCCTATCCTCTGTTCGGCACAGAGCGAATCCCGCTTGCGATCATCGTGCAATGGCGCGATGTCACGAGCGAGCGCCTGGCGCAGATCACGGTCGAGAATTTCAATCGCGAATTGCAGGACAAACTCGACTATCAGCGTGCCCAGCTTGAAGAGACGCATCAGAAGCTTCTTCAGTCAGGTAGGCTGGCCGCAGTAGGAGAGCTTGCCGGCGGTGTGGCACATGAGGTGAATAACCCGAATGGCGTGATCCTCGCGGGAGCGCGTTATGTGCTGAATCGTCTGCAGTCAGAGCCCACGCAGCCGCCGGAGTACGTGACGAAATACCTTCAGCGGATCGTCAAGCAGTCTGAACGCGTGGCGGACATTGTTCGTGCGCTCCTTACTTTTTCCCGAAGAAGGCCGCAGGAGAAAAGTCTGCTGCATGTTCAGGATCCGATTCACGATGCTTTGGAACTGGTCGGCTCGAGGTTTGCCGGCGCGAATGTCCAGTTTGAGAAGGATATTCCCGCGGACCTTCCCTTTGTGGAGGGTAACCGCAATGAACTGGCGCAGGTATTCCTGAACCTTTTCAACAACGCGGTGGACGCGATGGCCGGGGGCGGTCAGATTAAAGTGAGTGCCGATATGGCCACGCTTGAAAGCCAGCCAGCGGTCCGCGTCCGCGTTCGTGATTCCGGTGAAGGAATTCCCGGCGATATCCTGGACAAGGTAATGGAACCGTTCTTTACTACGAAGCCGGTGGGCAAGGGTACGGGACTTGGGCTTTCCATCAGCCACGGCATTATTGAAGAGCATTCCGGAACCATGCGCGTTCGGAATCATCCCGAGGGCGGCGCCGAGTTCGAGATCGTGCTTCCGATCGTGGGAGGGGCCAATGGCGGAAAAAAGGACTGAGACCATCCTGGTTGTTGATGATGAACCTGATTGGCTCGAGACCTGTTCGGATATCCTCGGTGACGAGGGCTATACTGTATTGACGGCTTCGTCCGCACCGCAGGCATTGAAAACCCTCGAGGGACAATCCGTGGACCTGGTGGTCACGGATATGACCATGCCTCAGATGAGCGGACTAGAGCTTATTTCGAGAATTCGTCAGGCGGAGCACGGTTGTGGAATTATTCTCATCACCGGCTTTCCGACGGTGGAAACCGCGATTTCGGCGCTCAAGGCCGGGGCTTCGGACTATCTTCTGAAACCGTTTTCTCCTGAGCAGCTTCTTCACGCGGTCAACAGCGCTCTCGATAAAAGCCGGCTCAGCCGTGAGAACCAGTTTCTGCGGGCTCAGGTGGCCGGCCTCAGTCAATACGGCGACTTGATTGGCCGCAGCGAGCCCATGCGAAAATTGTTCGAGGATCTGGAGCGCGCCGCCGTAATGGATTCGAGCGTCCTGCTCTATGGGGAGAGCGGAACAGGGAAGGAACTCGCCGCGCGGATTCTGCACCGCAAGTCGCCGCGTGCGCGCAAGCATTTCGCGCCGATCAATTGCGCCGCGATTCCGGAAAATCTCCTGGAGAGCGAGCTGTTTGGTCATGAGGCCGGCGCTTTCACCGGCGCCACGGAAACCCGTCTCGGTCTTTTTGAAAACGCCGATGGCGGGACGGTGTTCCTCGATGAGATCGGAGAGATGCCGGTTGCGCTGCAGGCAAAACTCCTGCGCGTGATCGAGGACAGGAAAGTCCGGCGTCTGGGGACGAACAAGGAACGCTCGATCAATGTCCGGTTTGTCTCGGCGACAAATCGCGAGCTGCCCCTCATGATCTCCGAGAAATCCTTTCGGCAGGATCTCTTTTACCGGCTGAATGTCATCACCATCACAATCCCTCCGCTCAGGGAACGTAAGGAGGATATTCTGCTGCTTCTTCAGCATTTTCTGTCTTCGCATTCAACGCGTGCGCGTCCGGCTCCTAAAGAGATTAGTCCGGAAGCGAAGGATTGCCTCCTGAGGTACTCCTGGCCCGGAAATGTCCGCGAACTGGTGAATCTCGCGCAGTTTCTAATTTTCGCTGATCGCGACGGAGTCGTGGATGTCGGTGATCTGCCAGGCCAGATATCATGCGTTTCGGGAAAATCCGCTGGCGCCACTGATGAGCCTGCTGCTGACTGGTCTCCTTTTTACGAGCTTCCTTTGAATGAAGCGAAAAAGAAAGTGTTCGATCATTTTGAAGAGAGCTATGTCAGGCACACGCTTTTGAAATACGATTGGAACATTTCGGCAGCCGCTGAAGCGAGTGGGATTGACCGAAGAACCATTCATCGCATCGTGAGCCGGCTTGGATTGAAGCGCCCTGGGTCTTAAGTCCAGGGGAATCAGTCCTTCCACTTGCCTTGTTTACGGAGCTTCTCGACATGGCCGGCGTGCTCATGCTCATAGAGGTCTTTTTTCATACGCCCCGTGAGCCAGGCCCAGTTCATCGGAAAAATGCCGGGTTTCAAATGCACGTTGTAGAAGTGCCAGATGAACAGAACCATTGCGGCAAGCAAAGCTTCGTCAGCATGGATGATGTTTGAGAGCTTGATTGCCCAGCCCGGGAGAAGATGCGCCGTCACGGTCGGGAAGGTCAGCACGAGCCCGCTGCCGCCCATCATGGCGACACCCCAGAAAACGGCCCAATAGTCGAACTTCTCGTGGAACGCGAACTGGTCGAAGTCCGGGCGTTTGTCGCGTAGTCCGAAGAAAAAGAAGATCATGTCTTTCAAATCGAAAATATCCTTCGGCATCGGTGTCATCGGATGGAACCGGCCGCCGGCGCGGAAACGCAGGTAAAGGAAAACGACGTGATAAATGAAGTCACCGATCATGATGAAGCCCGCTGTGCGATGGATCATCGCGAGCATGTGGGCTCCGCCAAGCATTCGAGTCAGTGCCTGTGAGACGCTGGATTCAGGCGAGAGCAGCGGCCAGGCGGTGATTACCAGCGTGATCACGCTGGAGAGCATCAGGAAGTGCTGAAGGCGAAGATGGAACGGCAGGCGTTCCACGAACTGCTGAGGGCCCTCTTTCTTCGCGTGCTCATGCGGGCGTTTTGATTTCGGCATGATCGCCTGGCGAATCGTCGCCATCACGTCCAGTAGAATGAAAAGACCGAGCGCCATGAAGGTGCCCAGAGTCAGGATCTTGAATATGACGATAACCCAGTATTCGAGAGGTTTTTCTTCAGGACCGATCGGCGTGTGGTCAAACACGGAGGCGAAGGTCGCATTCGCTCCGGGATGGCATTGAGCGCAAACCTTCACGCGCTGAGCTTCGTGAACAGGTGAGCTCGGGTTTTCCACTCGAACGATGTTGTGGGCTCCGTGGCAGTCAAAGCAAAGAGGCGCTTTGGCTTCTCCAATGGCGGCTTTGCGGTAGTGGATGGATTGCTCGTACTCACTTGGGACGTGGGGCGGAAAACCAAAAGCCTTGGCAACCGTCGCATCGGCATGACAGCGCATGCAGGCGAGCTCGTGCGGGACGTTCGAGAAGGTTTCGAGTTGGAAATTCTGGATTTTGAGCGGGTCCTTCACGATGTGGTTCATTTCGTGACAGGTCAGGCACAAGGAACCTTCCGGAAGCGTTTTCAGAAGACCGGCTTTGCCATGAATACTTGAGCTGACATCTCTGAACTGGTTCGGATGACAGTTCAGGCACTTTCCTGCGATCCGGCTGTGATCGACGATGTTTTCGAAGTGGCTGATGATGGCGCTATCCACATCATTCGTGCCCGCGGGCAGATTCACCTGCTTCGCGGAAGGAGAAGGTGCTGCGGCGGGCTTTGACGCAAATGTGAGGGATGGCGCAAGTAGCGCCAGCGTGAAGAGCAGGTGGATCGAGTGTTTCATGGATGGTTTACCTTGAGGCCCCTTTTTCACCGACAAGCAGCCAAAAGCAAAGCGAAATTTCATGTTTATGAACGAAAAAACCGAACGCCGGGGGGAGGTAATCCCCGGCGTTCGGTAAGTCAGATCCCGATTAGTGTTTCCGGTAGGCGAGTCTTTCGACCGCGGCCGAGACCAGGCTGCCCGAGGCGATTCCGAAGATCGCGAAGAGGAACCCAACCGAGAGGAAGCCCGTGGCGGCGGCATAGGTGTGGCTCAGGTCGAAGCTGAAGAGATCACCCAAGCTGAGGACCAGCGGACCAGGGAAGAGGTGCTCGACGCGGGTGGTGACCGAGGCAATCGGCGATTCACCCGTCGAGAGGAAGAGCAGGATGGCGGCGCTCAGGCCGACCATCGCTCCGATGTTGATTCTTTTGGACGCCTCCAGGGGTTTCTGGTTTTTGGCGACTTCGCTCACCATCTGGGGAAGGTGGAGCTTCCGGGCGAACCAGGTGAGGCCATAGCTCAGGGCCAGTCCGCTGACGAGGGCCATCACCAGAGTGACCACCGCGCCGATTCCCATGACGGCGAGATTGAGGGTGAGGGCGAGAACTTTATTTGAGATCGCGTTTGAGATGACCATGCCTGGAAGGGCCGAGACGAAGATGCTCACGGGGAGCATGAGTAGAAAGAGGACGGTGCCGTAGGCGATTCCAAGGCGATCAGTGATTGACAGGGTTGCGGGTTTCATAACTACCTCCTAAGGTTTAAGTTCTGTGGTTCAAGTTGCTTACGACCTGATATAGAGCAAGCATCGGGCCAACAGAAATGTCCCATGATTTCATTAAGTTGGGGAGTTTTCGCGGCGCATGTGAGTCGAAGAGTCAATAATCACGGCTATTCAGCCAAAACTGAGACATCCATGTCGCGGTTTTTTTTGGGGTCTTTTGGTGAATTGCTTTATATTTCAACAGTCTACGGTGAATAAACTCCGTGTGCGCACACTGAGGCGCGCTTGTCTCAACTATCGAAGCTGAATGGGATCAGGCGAAAAGCGGGTCACGCCGTTCCAGCCCCAGCAGTGAACCTTGCGCTCAATAATCACGCACGAGTGGTTCGCCGCCGCCGTGACGAGCTCCGCGCCTTGTGCGAAAGGAACCGTCTGAGGCGTAAGAACTTTAGCGGCTGTGCCAGGAAGCGCCTGGCCTTCGTGATTGTAACCCCAGCAATAGACGCTCTGATCGGGAAGCAATGCACAGGTGTGATAGCTTCCGAGGGCAAGCGAAACCGGCACTCCAGGCAGAGAGACTTTGCGAGGCACCAGGCCGTTTCTTCCCTGTGCGCCTCCGAGCTGCCCTGATCCGTTGTAGCCCCAGCACCGGACCCCGTCTTCAAGCACGGCGCAGGAATGGAAGTCGCCAAGGTCAATGGATTGGACACCTGATTCGAGTCCCTTTACCTGAACGGGGGTCAGGTGATCAGTAACGGTTCCGTCTCCGAGCTGGCCTGAAAAATTGTAACCCCAGCACTTTACCCCGCCTGAGACCAGAGCGCAGGAGTGGAATGTCCCAGCCGAGGCCGTCTGTACTCCCTGGGTAAGCCATTTCACCTGAACCGGAACGGCACTCATCACCTTTGAGTCGTTTCCAAGTTGTCCACGACGATTGTCTCCCCAGCAGAGAAGCGTTCCATTGGTTGTTGCGCAAGTATGATACGCACCTGCTGCAATCGCCTGAACACCGGTGTGCAAGCCGATGACCTTCACGGGCCTCGCGCTGTTTTCCGTCAAACCATTTCCGAGCTGGCCGTAGCTGTTGTCTCCCCAGCATTTCACCGCGCCGCCATTGAGAAGTG
>Ga0154382_168_pt7 | contig 65709 bp, 57 predicted proteins | sample RifGroB1_FD_105626 | JGI IMG/M metagenome (GOLD analysis project Ga0154382, IMG submission 105626) | Bdellovibrionales bacterium GWB1_55_8 | reverse complement strand
TCTTTGCGGCGCTTGCTGGGCATCGCAACGAAGAGTCCGGCGGTCCCACTGATGATTTTCAGGTCCCGCACGACGAAACAATTGTCCAAGACGATTGTGACGTAAGCCTTGAGTTTGTCTTCGTCTACCGGAAAGACCTTAACCTCAGTGATTTCCATGGCCTGCTCCTCTCGTTGCTCGTAGTAGGTGAGCCCTGGTCTTCTCACTTAGATTGTAGAGGACCCTGATCAGGATTTCAAACGCAATACGGACGGCTGGTTGAGCCCTGTATTTCAAAAAGGTTTAATCATCGGGAGCAGGGGAGTTTTCAGGCCGTACTTGCCTCCTGTAACCGGGAGTCGAATGCGAATTCGCCATTCTTCACGCTAATCTGAATTTTGCTGCCTGGGGTATAAGTCCCCGACAGGATCTCGATAGCAAGCGGGTTCTGGATATCCTTTTGAAATACCCGCTTCATCGGGCGAGCTCCGTAATCACGGTCAAATCCTCTTTCGGCGAGCAGATCGACCGCTTCAGGCGAAAGTTCCAATTCCAGACCACGATCGCGGAGGAGTTCGTTGAGTTTGTGTGCGTACTGCTCGACGATCGAGCGAAGCTGCTTCTTGCTCAGGTGCGAGTAGATGATGGTTTCGTCAATGCGGTTCAGGAATTCCGGCCGGAAGGTGTGGCGAACCTCTTCCATTACCCGGTTCTCCATGCGGCGTTCATCCGCTTCTTCCAGGATCGCCCGGCTCCCGATGTTGGAGGTCATGATGACAATGGTGTTCGTGAAATCGACCGTACGGCCTTGGCCGTCGGTGGCGCGCCCATCGTCGAGGACCTGGAGAAAGATATTGAAGACATCGGGATGCGCCTTTTCCATTTCATCGAGCAGGATCACGGCATAGGGCCGTCGTCGGATCGCCTCGGTCAATGCTCCGCCTTCTTCATAACCCACGTAGCCGGGTGGGGAGCCGATGAGACGTGAGACGGAATGCTTCTCCATGTACTCGCTCATGTCGAGCCGGACCATCGCCTGTTCGTCGTCAAACAGGAATTCCGCCAGCGCTTTCGCGGTTTCGGTTTTTCCCACGCCCGTCGGACCGAGGAACAGGAATGAGCCCATCGGACGGTGCTTCTCCTGAAGACCGATGCGTGAGCGCCGAACCGCATTCGCGATCGCGCGTAGCGCGCGGTCCTGACCGATCACACGTTTTCCAAGCCTTTCTTCCATTTTGAGCAGCTTCTGCTGTTCGCCTTCGAGCATCCGGGCAACGGGGATTCCGGTCCACCGGGCGACCACCTCAGCAACATCCTCTTCCGTCACTTCCTGCTTGAGGAGTCGGGCCTTCATCTTCGGAAGCGCCTCTTGCGTCGATGCCTCATCCAATTGCTTGCGGATGGCCGGGATCTGCCCGTAACGAAGTTCGGCCGCCTTTTCCAGGTCCCCCCGGCGCTCAGCGGCTTCAGACTCAAGACGCAGCTTTTCAAGTCTTTCGCGGAGTTCGCTTACGGAATGAACGTCTTTCTTCTCCCTCTCCCATTGGGCACGAAGATCGGAACTCTTGTTCTTGAGTTCGAGGAGTTCATCCTCAAGTTGGCTTAGACGATCGCGAGAGGCCGGATCTTTTTCTTTCTTCAATGCCTGCCGTTCCACCTCGAGACGCAGGATCCTGCGTTCGAGTTGATCCACCTCCTCGGGGCGGGAATCGATTTCCATCCGGATTTTCGAAGCCGCCTCATCTACCAGGTCGATCGCCTTGTCAGGGAGGAAGCGATCCGTGATGTATCGGTGGGAGAGGGTGGCCGCGGCCACAAGAGCGGCGTCGCGGATGGAAACTCCATGATGAACCTCGTACCGTTCCCTTAAACCCCGCAGAATGCTGATGGTGTCCTCCACCGATGGCTCTTTCACGAGAACCGGCTGAAAGCGCCGCTCCAGAGCCGCATCTTTCTCGATGTGCTTTCGGTATTCGTCCAGGGTTGTGGCACCGATTGCACGCAGCTCACCTCGGGCGAGCGCGGGCTTTAGCATATTGGACGCGTCCATCGCACCTTCGGCCGCGCCGGCACCCACCAGGGTGTGCAGTTCGTCGATGAAGAGGATCAGCTGGCCCTCTGCCGCCGAGACTTCTTTCAGGACGGCTTTCAGTCGTTCCTCGAACTCGCCCCTGAATTTCGCGCCGGCAATCAACGCGCCGAGATCCAATACAAGCAGTCGCTTTTTCTTGAGCCCTTCCGGAACATCTCCGTTCACGATTCGCTGCGCCAGCCCTTCGGCGATCGCTGTCTTCCCGACACCCGGCTCACCGATCAGGACCGGGTTGTTTTTTGTCCGCCTGGAAAGAACCTGTACGACACGACGGATTTCCTCGTCTCTGCCGATCACCGGATCGAGTTTCTGTTTTGCCGCGAGCGCTGTCAGATCCCGACAATACTTTTCAAGCGCCCGGTATTTACCTTCGGGTTCCGGGTCCTGGATTTTCGCGCCTCCGCGGATTTTCTTTATCGCCTCGATAAGTGGCTCCCGTTTCACTCCGCTCTCCGAAAGGATTCGGCCTGCGGCGCTCGACTTGAGCTGCGGAGTCAGAATTGCGAGCAGAAAATGTTCGTTAGCGATAAATTCGTCATCCAGCGATTTTGCCTCATCCTCCGAGAGCGCCAAAACTCGGTTCAACGCGGTTGCCGCGTAAACCTGCCCGTTGCCGCCGGTCACCTTGGGAAGGCGTTTGAGCGCTTCGCCGATGCGGTTCTTGAAGGCCTGTAGATCTGTCCCGGCAACCTGCAGAATGTTCGGAACGACGGAGTTTTCCTCGGAAGCTAACATCGCCCAAAGCAGGTGTTCGGGCTGGATCTCCTGGTGATCGCGCCGCAGCGCTTCTGCTTGGGCTGCTTGCAGTGTTTCCTGAGCGCTGTGCGTGAACTTGGCTGGCATAGTCCATCTCCCTTGCGCCATTCATATGGCGCGTTCTCATTTTAAGATGGGAGCAAAACGCGAACCGTCAAGCGCTCGGCTTCAGCTGCTTGTTATTTCAGATCGAGCACGATCACGAGGAACCCGTCGCCACCCTGAGGGTCGCTTCGTCGGATCCTGAGAAGAAAGCTTTTTCGCTTGTTCACGAAGCCAAAGAATTCCTCTACTGTTTTGACAGGCTTGCGATCGACCTCGAGAATGATATCGCCTCTCAGAATCCCCGCATTGTCGGCAGGACCCTGATAAGCGGTCGATGACACCACGACGCCCCGGTCCATTCCCGTGATTCCCATTTCCGTCGCTATTTCAGGCGTCAGGTTTTCCAGAATCATCCCGGTATCGATCCGGCCTTGTTTCTTTTCGCCCTTTTTCTTTTTTTCGGGCGCTTTCTGCTGCCCCGTCGGGCGCTGGATCACCGCAATGGTAAGGCTTTGCTCCTTCCCCGAGCGCATGATCTTGACCGGCACGGAGGTTCCGACCGGTACTGCCGTGACAGCTGCGATCAGATCGGAGTGCGAGCGGACAGGTTTTCCGTCAAATTCCAGGATCAAATCGTACGGCTTGATTCCCGCCTTGTCCGCTGGTTCGCCTGCGAAAACCTGACTGACCAGCGGGGCGCGAATATTCTTCGACAGGTTGAGCTTTGCAGCGATTTCCGGCGTCAGCTCATGGACCAGGATGCCGATGTAACCGCGGGTGACGCTTCCTTTTGTGCGCAGCTGCGGAAGCACCAGTTTAACGGTGCTGATCGGAATCGCGAAACCGATGCCTTGGGCCCGGGCTTCGATCGCATTGTTGATTCCGATGACTTCGCCTTTGAGATTCACAAGCGGTCCGCCGGAATTCCCGGGATTGATCGGAGCGTCGGTCTGGATGTACTTCGCAAGCGGAAAATCCGGAGCGAGGCGCCCTTTTGCCGAAACGATGCCGTGTGTCACCGAATGGCCCTGACCGAAAGGGTTCCCTACGGCGATCACGTATTCGCCGACTTCAAGATTTTCGGAGTCTCCGAAAATGACTGGTTCGAGTACTCGGGTGGTTTTGACTTTGATCAGCGCGACATCCAGCTCGGGGTCCCGTCCGACCACTTCACCATCCGTGGGTACTTCCTCTTCCGACTCAGTAAAAGAAATCTTGATCTCGTCGGCGTCTCCAACGACGTGGTTGTTGGTAAGGATCAGGCCCGACGCATCGATGATGAAACCTGTCCCAAGAGACATCGCCTTCGGGCCAAGGCGGGGTTCGCCGTCATCATCGCCGGGTTCCTGGTTGGGTGAGGGGGTTCCGCGTCCGCCACGGCGTTGGCGTAACATATCCTCAAAAAAACGATGGAGCAGATCATCCGGGTTCCCGGGCGCAAGTTGAGCTTTGGCTGAGGTGAATGTTGAAATGTTCACGACCGACGGCACGATCTTCTTCGCAAGCTTCACGAAGATGTTCGGGTCGAACTGCACTGAAGCACTGGTGCTTGTTTTTTCGCTGTCTGTGGTTTTATCCGCAACTGCCAACTGGGACGCGCCCATGAGGGTGGTGAGGAGGAACGCCCCCGCAACCAGGACTTTCGGATGCATCATTCGCTTATCCTTTTTTTTCGAGATTTCGTTGGGTCTCGACGTATCTGAGGCGTGTTTCGAACAGAAGCTGCTCGAGAAGCCTGTCTTCCTCAGGAGTGCGGTTGCCGCGAGTTTTCTCCTGCATCAGTTCGAGTAGATCAATATTCTGTCGGGCCAGATCCAAATCGATGCGACGCTCGTTCGCATCGCCGATCCCAAGTCCCATGAAGGCGGCCGAAGAAATCGACAGAAAAAAAGTGGTCAGGTCAATTTTTGGAAATTCGGAAGCTTGTTTCGCCACTTGTCTTCCTCCTGATTCCCTTAGCATTTACCGCCGGACAGGATTTTAGACAAGCGGGAGTTGTCCAACCGGATGCGCGGGCACAATTGAAAGGGGGCGTACGCTCAATTCGACTCTGGAGCTGCCGGGGGGGAGGCAGTGACGGTTCACGACCCGAGCGGCCTGATCGAAGAAATCGTCCTCAGAGGAATGAGCGATCCCGCGAGCCGAGCTCAAGCGTAGAAAAGTTCTCAATAGAGGGAACAGTAATAGGAATCCCAGAGCCATTCCCGGTGTCAGACGGCGCGAAGCTTTCGCGTCAATTCTCTGATCGGCGAAGAATACATCCGCCCAGGCGTCCGGAAATGCGCGCAGTACCGCGAGACTGAGTACCGCCGCGAGCGACCGAACCGACAATCCCGGTTCGCGTAGCTCTTTCGCGGCTTTTTTCAGAACGGCCCTCAGCTGTTCTTCCGGAAGCAGCGCGACCATTCCCTGACTCAGGATCACGATCCCGTTCCCTCTGAATCCCCTGATGGCCAGCGCCGTCGGGGTGGCGCCCGGGAAAATCGTCAGACGAGGAATGGGAAGCGCGCTGCAGGCGCATGCGCATTCCAGTGTCTTTGGCAACCCAAGGGGCAGTTCCATTGTCGCCGAGTGGGCGCGAATCAGCAGAGCTTCGGAATAAAATCCGAGCAGCAGAATTCCTGTTACCGCCACAGTGGCTCCGACCAAGGCTCCGATGCCGCCCCCGATGAGCGCGCCTAAGGCGGAGAGGGGGATTGCCGGGATAAGAAAGATCAGGATCGCCCGAGTCACAGCTCGAAATGACATTTAACGATGATCGTCCGGCCGATGTGAAAAAACAAGGGGCAGCTTAGGCCGCCTGACCGCGGTCCATAACTTCAAACCCGCGTTCCCGCGTGATTCCGGCGACCAGAAGTTTCAAGTCATCCGGGGAATGCGAGCCTTTCGATGCTTCTTCCATCGTTACAACGCCCGCCTGCACCAACCGCGAGAGGGCCTGGTCCATCGTCTGCATTTTGTAATGATTGTTGGAATTGGCGATCGCATCGGCAATGGCGTTGATCTCGTTTTTCCGAATGTATTCCTCGATAACCGGGGATTTCACCATGACCTCGCAGGCGACCACCCGTCCGTTGCCGTCCGCGCGGGAGAGTAGCTGTTGCGAGACGACACCTACGAGCGATGAAGCGAGCTGAACCCGAATTTGCTGTTGACCGTCAGGTGGGAAGATTTCGCTGATGCGGTTCAGAGCGCTGGTTGCATCATTCGTATGGAGCGTCGCCATGACCAGGTGCCCGGTTTCGGCGGCGGTCAGGGCGATCTGGATCATTTCCTTGCTGAGAAGCTCCCCGATCACGATCACGTCGGGGTCCTGTCGAAGCCCCGCCTGGAGCGCGTCGGTCAGGTTCGGAACATCCGTACCGATCTCGCGCTGGGTGATGAGGGCTTTCTCGTCGCGATAAACGAATTCGATCGGGTCGTCCAGCGAGAGGATGTGAACGTGACTGTTTTCGTTAACGTACTGAATCATTGCGGCCAGCGTCGTGGATTTTCCGGCGCCGCTCGCGCCGGTCACCAGTACGAGGCCTCGCGGCCTCTGGCAGAACTCTTTCAGTACAGACGGGAGGCCCAGAGAGTCAAAGGTAGGAATCACCAGCGGCACCATGCGTATCGCAGCGCCGATCGATCCCATGTGATAGTAGATATTGCAGCGGAATCGACCGGTGTCCTCCACCAGGAATGAGAGATTCAGCTGCCTCTCCTTTTCGAGAGTTTTCATCTGTTCCGGATTAAGCAACTCAAAAAAGATGGAACTGATCTGGTCGGGGAGGAGATCCGGCATTTTTACCGGCACGATTTTGCCGTTGATCCGATAGAGCGGCGGACGTCCTGCTTTCAGGTGAAGGTCTGAGGCATTGTATTTGATCAATGTCTTGATCAGAAATTTCATGGTGATCTTTGGCGCTGAATTCACCGGAACCACTCTGGCCTGAACATCGCGTGGGGAGTCGCTCATGCGGCCTCCTTTTTCGAAGTGGAAGTGCTTTTGGCATTCCAACCGATCAGCAGCCGGGCTTCGATGGCCTTGGCCATGGTTTCGCAGAGGTAATTCAGAAGCTCGACATCCGCCGGCGTGAAGGAGCTTTCGCCCACGCGATTCAAAAGTTCAAGAACTCCATAAATTTTTCCGCGTACCACGATGGGCATGGCCACGAGGTTGCGCGCATCGAAACCGACAGCTTTTTGAATTGATTTCAGGTGGATCTTGTTTTCGGAGATATTATCCACCACGAATGGCTGACGTGACTCAGCGACGTGACCCGCGAGCCCTTGACCGATGGGCACCGTGAATTTGGTCAGGTGATCGGAGCTCTGACCCACCACTGCGCGGAAGAAGAGGGTGTTGCTCGAATGATTCACTTCGAGGATGGATCCGGCCTCGGACTTGACCGCTTTCATGACGATCAGAAGAAGTTCGCGCATGAAATCCTGGAAATTGCAGTCCCGGGTGATCAGCCGAAGAAAGGAGTCGACCGCCGCTCCTCTAGCCATCACGGAAGCCAAAGAGTCCTCCGTGAGAAGGGAGCCCATGTTCGCCCCTGGTGAATCCAGCGAGGGCGGCGCTTCCAATACCGTATTTAGCTCTAAAGAGTCTTCATCTGAATCTGACACTGGAGTGCACTCCTTATGACTCTATCGGTTCTTTCGCTGCAGCCCTTGAGGCCTTCGTTTTTAGCATCCACGGTTTGGGGGCGAGGGTAAGTCATGGTAACGACAGCTGATTTTGAGGCTTGCTAGGAGGTCTCTCGTCGTCTACAAATCCCGAATGCAACAGGAAAAAGCGGTGAATGCGGATAAAGGTGTTTCTGGAAATCTGTCTGGCGGGATATTTACGGGAAAAAAGGCACTGATTCTGGGTGTCGCCAACGAGCGAAGCCTTGGCTGGGCAATCGCGCGGAAGCTTCACGAGGGCGGGGCACGTTTGGCGTTCAATTACCTGGGAGACGCTCTTGAGCGACGCGTTCGTCCTCTTGCCGAAAGCGTCGGGGCCGAGCTGATTCACCCCTGCGATGTTTCTGATGACGCGCAGATTGATGCGATTTTCGAGCAGGTCGCGCAGAAATGGGGAGGGCTTGATATCCTCGTGCATTCCGTCGCGTTCGCGAACAGGGAGGACCTCGAAGGGCGGTTCCTGAATACTTCGCGCGATGGTTTTCGAGTGGCGATGGATATCAGTGCTTACAGCCTGGTGGCCACTGCCCGGCGGGCAGAGCCTTTGATGAAGAATGGCGGGACAATCCTGACGCTGTCTTATTATGGCGCCGAAAAGGTGGTTCCGAATTACAACGTGATGGGCGTGGCCAAGGCGGCATTGGAAGCCAGCGTTCGTTACCTCGCTTATGATCTCGGACCGAGCAAAATCCGCGTTAATGCCATCTCGGCGGGACCGGTGAAGACACTCGCTGCCGCAGGGATCCGGAATTTCCGGACCATGCTGGCGGCGGCTGAAGAAAAAACGCCTCTTCGTGAAAACATTTCGGCAGAAGACGTGGGGGAAATGGGAGCGTTTCTTTGCGGGCCCGGAGGCCTTCATGTGACCGGAAGCACCTTGTATCTGGATAGCGGTGCTCATATCATGGCCGTTTGATGAAGGTCGAACTCCATCGACATCTCGATATTTCACTCAGGCTTGAGACATTACTTGAGCTGGCGCAGGAGCGTGGCCTCGAGGGGCAGAGCTCTTCTTTAGCCGGCTTCCGCGATAAGGTGGTGTTGCACAGTCCTTTGCAGGATCTCGATTCGGTTCTGGATCGGTTTCGGTTGTTGCAGCAGGTGCTCGATCGCCCCGAAGTACTGGAGCGGGTTGCGTATGAAACCGTCCATGACTGTGCTCGTGAAGGGACCACAGCCGTCGAGCTTCGTTTCTCGCCAAGCTTCGTCTGTGAGCTGAACGGCTTGTCCTGGAACGATATCCTGGACGGTTTTGAAAGCGGCATGCGACGGGCTTTGCGGGACCTGCCGTTGATGCAGGCGGGTTTGATCTGCATTGCTTCCAGGAACTACGGGGTTGATTCGGCTGCGAGGACGGTTGAATTTTATCTTCAGAATCGCACTCGATTCATTGGCCTGGACCTGGCCGGAAACGAGCAGGATTTCCCCTGCAGGATGTTTGAGGAAGCTTTCCGGCCCGCGCGTGAGGCCGGAGCCCAGGTGACGATTCACGCAGGAGAGGCAACGGGTCCTGAGAGTATCTGGGAAGCGATTGAATTCTTGGGAGCGCGAAGAATCGGCCATGGCGTTTCCTCTATTTTAGATGGACAACTTCTTGAATATCTTAGTGAAAAAAGCATTTGCCTGGAGATGTGTCCGACCAGCAACTGGTTGACTCGAGCCGTGAAATCGCGCGAGGAACATCCGTTGCCGCAGCTTCTGAGGGCAGGCGTTCCTGTGACTATCAATACGGATGATCCGACGATTTTCGGCGTCACCCTGCCGTCCGAGTTTGAGATCTGTCGTGATCGAATGGGCCTCACGGACCTGGAAATTGAGACCTGTCATGCTCACGCAGTCCGAGCTAGTTTCCTGAAATTTTCTACACAATAATTTTTATTGCTTCTTTTTCAGGCACCGGCTATTAAAAGGACCAAGTTCGTTCCATGGGCGTCCCCACTTCCCCCCCCCACACAGAAGTGATGCCCGTGGCTATAAAGGACTCGGAGGCGCAATCCTCCGAGTCCTTTATTGTTTCTGGAGCTTCATTTCCAGGCTCCGATCAAAGAACGAATAATCATTAAATAGGGTTCGCCGAGTATGATTGTCGGGACCACCAGGGCAGTACCTCCTGTGAGGAGCGCGAAAGTCCACAGACGAGTCCAGATTTTTAAAAGCCAGTGACCCGGACGCGACAGACGCCATGCTCTGAAAAGCATCATGAACAGTATCCAACCTATCTGAGCGTAGAGAAGTTCCTTCTTCTTCGGGTGTCGCAGGATCTGGTCCAATGCACGCGTGAACTCCGGTTTCTGAAGTGCGTTACGAAGTGTCTGTACAACAGGATTTTTCTCGAGTGATTGAAGGTTCTGCATGAGTTGCTGAACGGCGGGATCCGCTTGACCGAAGCTGGCGCCGCCCTGGAGACTCGGCGAGCTGGACAGGGGATTCATCGAGTTCAACATCTGCATCGAATTGGCCTGCATCTGTTTGACCCGATTCAGTTCCTCGATCATTTCATCTTCGGCAGAGCCAGGCTGTGCCCACGCATTTGAGCTCCATGAAACCGCGAGAATTGTTGCAATGAGAAGCGGGCGACCGAACATGATCTCTCCAATCAATCACGACTGTTCATTAAGGTTAGCGAACCTCGGCGGAGCTCGCAACTGATCATGCCGCCTCCACGCGGTTTCGCCCAAGATCCTTTGCCCGGTAGAGGGCCTGGTCTGCCGCTCGGAGAAGGTCTTCCGTCGTCTCGGTGCCGTTGGATAATTTCATTCCGATGCTTGCCGTGCACGAAAAAGGAGCTTCGATTGCAAGTCGCTGAACTTCTTTTCTGATCTCCTCCGCAATTTGCGCAGGATTGCCGCGGACAGCGAGAGCGAATTCCTCCCCGCCGAAGCGACACACCACGCAATCCGGAGACTCATAGGATCTCAGGAGCTGGCCAATGTTTTTCAGGAGGTGGTCGCCGGCGTGGTGTCCGAAGGAGTCGTTGAGCTTTTTGAAATGGTCAAGATCCAGGAGCAAAAGCCCGTGATTGGCACCCGTTTCGCGGCATCTGGAAAACAGGTTCTCTGACCGAATCTGAAATGCGTTTCGTCTCAAGAGCCCCGTCAAATCATCGCGGGCGTAGCGCTCGTCAAAAAGCGACTCCAGACGACCCAGTTCCTGATCCAGTTTGCGCAGCATTCCGCGCATGATTTCGATTTTGGCTTCCACGTTCGGTTCCACGGGTTCGCTGACGTACTGCTTGTTCATGGTCCGGCTCCTCCTCGGGTGACTCGGTCACCTTGCGAAGAGTAGGAGCATGAGCAGTGCCAGCGAACCGGGAATGCGACTTCAATGAAACCAGGAACTTCAGAGGCTCAGGGTCACGGATACTCCTGTGCCCCCGAGGACACATGCGTGCGTACTACCCCGGGAGCGGGGTTGAAATCAGGCCGCTTTCCGGAAGACCTGAGCCCGGAGCGCGTATTTCCTGAGGAGCCTCAGAAAGTTACTGCGATCGAGCTTGGCTTCGCGGGCAGCGGCGGAGACGTTGCCCCCATGCTTGGCCAGTGCCGCAGTAAGATACTCGCGTTCAAAGGACTCGCTCCACTGTTTTTTCAAAGCCGTGTAGTTCGAAATGTCTTGTACCGGAGTTGAAAAAGGTGTGCGGACAAGTTCCAGCTTGCGCCCTGACTCTGTCTGAGAATAACCGCGGTTCGTCTCAGGGAGGGAAAGGTGCTCAGGGGTGAGCCTCGCTGATTCTGTCGAGATCAGAGCGGCGCGTTCCACGACATTCATGAGCTCGCGAACATTTCCGGGCCAGGAATAGGCCCCGAGTGCTTTCTCTGCTTCGGGCGCGAACCCTTCAAAACGCTTTCCACGAGCCCTGAAGGCCGCTTCAGCAAAGCGGGATGCCATCGGAATGATGTCCTCGGAACGGTTTCGCAGAGCGGGCAAATCGATCACCACCCGGTTCATTCTGTGGAACAGGTCTTCTCGGAATCTTCCTGCGTGGATTTCCTCCTGAAGGTCACGGTTGGTCGCCGCGATAATGCGCACATCGGAATCCAGGTCGGTGGTTCCTCCCAGACGGCGGAATTTATGTTCCTGGAGAACGCGAAGAAGCTTTGCCTGGAGCTTGGGATCCATTTCCCCGATTTCATCGAGGAACAATGTTCCGCCGGACGCTAGCTCGAACAGGCCGCGCTTGAGCGAGCTGGCGCCCGTGAAGGCACCGCGTTCATGTCCGAAGAGTTCGGATTCGAGAAGCTGTTCCGAGAAATTGGCGCAGTTCACCGCCACCCATGCGGCGCGGCCTCTTCGCGAACCCGCGTGAATCATTCTGGCGATCCCTTCCTTGCCCGTGCCGCTTTCGCCGGTGATCAGCACTGAGGGTTCTTCAGCGGCGCCGCGCATGGCCTCGCGTCTGAGCACGGTAAGCCATTCATTGACGTGGGCCATGGACGTTGAGGTCGAGACAAACCAGGTCTTGTCTTCCGCGACACCCTCGATTCTTTCCGCTCGTGCCTGGAAGCGCGCGAGTAGCTCGCGGTTTTCGCGACGAAGCGTGTACTCGGCGACTCCGCGTTTCACGGCATGACTGATTTCGTCCATATCAAAGGGCTTCTCAAGGTAATCCGATGCTCCGCTTCGAATGGCGCGAATCGCGGCTTCTTTTTCACCGTGACCGGTGATCACGACGATGCACGTATCCGGATGGTGCTGTCGCGCCCATTGAGCGACGGCAAAGCCATCCTCGCCCGGCATCCGAAGGTCCGTCACGATGACGGCGGCGTCGCGGTCGCCTGAAAACGCGGCTCGGGCCTCTTCGGCGCCGGTAGCGGTGATTACTTCATAGCCATCCCGTTCGAGGCGGGACTTGAGCAGCTTGCGGATCGTTTCCTCGTCATCCACTACTATGATTCGTGCTTTCATATTGTCTCCTTGCGTTTTCATGCCAGCTCCCTGAAATCGACGGGAATTCGGATTACAAAAGCGGCGCCCTTTCCGAGCTCGCTTTCAACCACGATAGACCCGTGAAGTTTTGTCAGAATTCCGTAACTCAGACTGAGGCCCAGACCCATTCCACGGCCCACATCTTTCGTGGTGAAGAAGGGGTTGAATGCCTTGGTTTTTGTCCTCTCCGTCATGCCGCAGCCGTCGTCACGATAAAGGACTTCAATGAAGTTGCCCGACCTTTTGGTATGGATGCTGATGGTTCCGCGTCCGCGTCCGGTAGCCTCGATGGCGTCGCGCGCATTGGTGGCCAGGTTGATGAACACCTGCTCAAGCTGCAGGGGATTGGCGTAGATCTGGGGCACATTCTCGCCGAACTTCCTCTGCACCGTGATTCCACGGGCCGCGAACTGCCGCGAAAGCATTTTCAGCGACTCGTCGACCGCCAGGTGAATGTTTGTGAATTCGTGCTTTTCAACGGACTTTCTGGTGAACGAGCGCAGATGCCCGATGATCGCGGCCATCTTATCGGAATTCGAAATGATCTCCGCGAGGGAAGATCTCACGTCTTCGGCTCCGGATTGCAGGATGCCCTGAAGCTCCTGCGCGTATCCGCGGATGCCTTGGAGCGGCTGATTGAGTTCATGCGCGATGCCGGCTGCTAGTTCCCCGAGTGCCGCCATTTTTCCCGCCTGAACGAGCGTGTCCTGCATTGCCTTGAGTTCGGCGTTGTTTTTCTCCAGCTGAAAGTAAGCATTCCGCAGTTCGGTGTGCTTGGTGATCAGTTCGCGTTCCATGGCTTTCTTTTCCGTGACGTCCCGGAAAAGTGCCAAGGCGTAAGGTTCGCGCCCATCTGTTCCCTCGCTGAGGATTCGTACGTTCAGATCGACGAGCCGTATGTAACCGTCTTTTCTAAGGATCGCGATGTCCTCATGCGTCCCTGGCGTCGAAAACAGTGAGGGGGTAAGGGGCCGCATTCGATGATGCAGGCGCATCCGGTTTTCGTCGGGAACTAAAATTGAGACCTGCGCATCCGTCAGTTCGGATTTCAGATAACCCGTGAGATTCTCCATCGCCAGATTCGCGGCATCAATCTGACCGTCGTGGGTCGCGGTCAGGATCGCGTCTGTCGCCTGATCAAACAGCACCTGGTACTTGCTCCCGGGCTGTTCCCCGACCAGGGAGAGATGTCTTTCCGCGGTGTTTCTGGCGGGCTTCTTAGCGGTATGCATTGAGGAATGCTCCTGCCCTTTCCATGTCTTTCAGTAATTGTTCCTCGACTTGTGGAATGTCGGTGGAACGCATATTCAGCGGCAAAAGCATATCCTCGGTAATTTCCGCTTTCGAACAGTCCCCGGAGTTACCGATCCCGTTCCTCACGCAGATCGTGTTTGCCAGACGGACGATCTGGATCATCGGTTTTGCGGACGCGAGAATGCTGTCCATCTTTGAGACGTCAAAGTGATGGTAGCGGATGGCCAGACGTATGACCTGAGGCAGCCCCCACTTCGTTGCGATCACTTCGCCCAGATACGAATGCCCGGGTAAATCGAGTTTTTTTTCCACGTCGAGGAAGGATGTGCTGTCGCGGGCTGTCTCGGCCACTATCGCGAGCAGGCGCGGGGCATCGACTTCGTGAAGAACAAGCTTTCCGATATCGTGCAGGAGTCCGCAGGTGAACGCTTCTTCAGGTCTCGGAATTTTCAAACGTCGGGCCAGGAGTTCGCTGCAAACGGCGGTGCCGAGTGCATGACGCCAGAACTGAAGCATGGAGAACTCCGTGGTGTCATCGGCGGAAAACACCGAAAAAACGGAGAGGCTCAATACGAGCTGGGCGAGTGTATTGAACCCCAGGAACGCGAGCGCGCGTTGCACATCGGCGACGCCGCCGGGAATGGCGTAATACGAGGAATTGACGAGGCGAAGGATCTTTGCCGTGAGGACCTGGTCTTTTTTCAGTACTTCCGCGATATCCGAGCTGGAGGAGTTCGGGTCGTTGATGAGCTCGTTCACCCGGATTGCGACGAGAGGCAATGTTCGGATGTCCTGGAGTTTCGCCAGCATGTCGGCATACTCCGAGGTTGATTTCATTTTCTTTACGGTCGACGCCATGGCTCACCTTGAGGGGCCATGCCCCACAAGGTCGCATCGGACACAGAGTTCAAAAAATTGAGGCTTTTCAGCAAATCGTGGAAATTAAAATGAAATTGGCCGGACCGATCGAATCGGCCCGGCCAAAGAGTGAAGGAAACGAGCGAGTTTAGGTTATTTCCAGGTTCCGGACCCGACGACCCAGTTTTCTTTCGTTTTGCCGACCTTGCATTTTTTCACCCAGGATTTTTTAGGTGTGGCGTCCGATTCACCGTACTTTTGCCACATGTAATCGACCCAATCGCCTGAGGGGGTTTTGGTGACCGCCTCTACGAAGGCCACGAAGAGGGGTTTGCCTTTCGGGTCCTTTTTATCCGCCAGGTCCTTTCCATCGAGGTTCGGCTGAATCGGATGCATGACCATCTTGGGTTGCAGGTCATTGATCCATACGTAATCGGGTTCGCCGCAGCACTCATAGCGCATGCTGTTGATCTCGGGCAGCGCGTCCTTGCCCTTTTTCTCGACCAGGGCGCAGGCCCAATCAACGCGTTCTTTCACCACGTCATCGTTGCAGACGGCGAATTTTTTGGCGGCAGTGCAGTTGTCGTTGGCCGCGAGAGCGCTTGCCGCGCCAAAGCTCATGATCAGGGCCAATGAAGAAAACGTTTTCAAAAAAAATCGGGTCACCATGGAGGTCTCCTTTAGATTGAGGAAAATGTTAAACCTAACGGATTCAACTCTCAATGGCTGTTATCAAGAATAGAAGATTGAGCGCGCGGCTAAGTCCGCAATTTGAATCATTTAGCTGATTCAGTCGCGAGAGGGTTCCTGTTTCCAGCGAATGGCAATGCCTTGCGCGAGGACCTGGCCCTCGTCCCCGTCATCGACGCATTCGGGAGTTGGGTAGGTTTCGCTTCGGCCGTCCGCCAGGAATACGACTGATTTGATGTCAATCACCGCGTCCGCTCCGATCTTGCGGGCCCTCTTGACGAGATCTGCGGCAGCTTTGTTGTAATAGTTCGAGCAAAGCATGTTTTCATCCCGGTCTGCGTAGAGCGTCGGAAAATCGACGCGCGTTTTGACCATTCCAAGGGTTTCGTAAGGGCGCTTCACATCCCCCACGTAGGCATCCTCTGGAAATTCATGCCGCTCGAATCTCGGCTCCGGCATGGTAGCGCATGAAGTCGCTGCAACCGCCAGAAGAGCCGCGCCGGCCTGCCTTAGGGCTCTTCGTAAGTGAATTGCTGGTTTTTGTAGTTTCGTAGAATCCACTTCTTACCTTCATGTTTCACGAGATAGTTCGGGAGCAGCGGAATCTTTCCGCCGCCGCCCGGAGCATCCACCACAAAATGCGGGACTGCCATGCCGCTGGTCCAGCCTCGCAGGTTTTCGATGATGTTGATGCCGGCTTCGATCGGGGTGCGGAAGTGACTGATCCCCTGAGACATGTCGCACTGGAAAATATAATAGGGGCGAACCCGCATCATCAGGAGCTTGTGATTCAGTTCCTTCACGATCTTGGGGTCGTCGTTCACGCCCTTCAGCAGAACCATCTGGTTGTGAATCACGCAGCCGGCATCCGCGAGCTTGGCGCAAGCATCGAATGCTTCCCGGGTGCATTCTTTCGGATGATTGAAATGGGTATGGATGAACAGCGGATGGTACTTCTTGACCATCTGAGCGAAATTATCGGTGATCCGCTGAGGCAGCGTGACCAGATTGCGGGTACCCAGGCGCAGTACCTCGACGTGCTCGATCGCGCGCAGGCGCGAAAGAATGTATTCCAGTCGCTCATCGGAGTTCGAGAGCGGGTCGCCGCCCGAGATCACGACGTCGCGAACTTCCTTATGCTGCTCGATGTAGGCAAGTCCGTCTTCCAGTTGCTTGTTCGCCGCAGACGAGGACGGATCGGCGACTTTGCGTTTCCGGGTGCAGTGGCGGCAGTAAACGGGGCAGTTATGGGTTGTGTAGAAAAGAACGCGATCCGGGTAGCGGTGCGTGATTCCGGGGGTTGGCATGTCCCGTTCTTCCGCCAAAGGGTCTTCCATATCCGAGGGAAGAATAACCAGTTCGCCGCCCTTCGGGACCGATTGAAGTCGAACCGGACAGTTTGGATCGTCTTTATCGATCAGGGACGCGTAATAGGGCGTGATACCCATGTTGAAGGATTCGTGGGACTTGGCGAAAGCCTCGCGCTCGTCATCAGCCACATGAATGACTTTCTCGAGCTGGTCCATGGATTTGATGCGCTTTTGCTGCTGCCAGATCCAGTTGTTCCAATCCTTGTCTTCGGTATCTTTCCAGATATCCGGCCTCGGAGCGTTCGGGAAACGTTCCCGGACAGTGTTCTTGGTAATGATGTTGAACGCCATGGCGACGCCCTCCTGGGCATGAACCCGTGTTGAATGGACTTGCGACGCAGACTGCCAGATTCCCGGCAAGTTGTAAACCCGCGGATACCGTGGCCGCTCGCCGTAAACGCATTGAATTCGGCCGAGTTCAGGGTGTACCCTGATTCCCTATGTTATCGAAACTTTTCCTTGGGATGTCGTTGATCGGCGCGGAATGGGTCCTGTACCTCCTAGTGGTGCTTTCGATCGTTTCCATCGCCGTGATAGTGGAGCGGGCACAGTTTTATCGGAGCGCTTCAGGCGGACTTGCGGACTTCCGCAGGAAGTTGCGCCAGGCGGTTTCCGAAGCGAAATGGACGCAGGCTCGTGAGCTTGCGCAGGCGCGGTTAGCCGAAGCTCGAAATGCTGGAAAGCCCGCGGACCTTGAAACTGAAATGTCCTTTGCGCTTCTTGAAGGCGGGGGGCAGGGCGAAGTCAGTGTGGAGAAGCTCGCGGAAACGGCTCAGGATTCGGTACTTCGTAATCGGGTCGCCTGGGAAGGCAAATTGGCGATCCTTGCCACGATCGGCAGCAATGCTCCTTTCATCGGGCTCTTTGGGACCGTGCTGGGCATCATCAAGGCTTTTCATGATCTCTCGCAACAAGTGGGCGGGGGTGCCCAAGGCGTGACCGCGGGTATTTCAGAAGCGCTTGTGGCCACCGGCGTTGGCATTCTGGTCGCGATTCCAGCAGTAGTTGCTTTCAACCTTTTCCAGAGACGGCTCAAGGCCGGCCTCGGGGAGGCTGAAGCTTTGAAGTGTTTCCTGATCGGCAAGATTTCGCGATAACGCGGGTAAGGGGAAGCCATGGCGGGCGGATTTGGATCTTCCGGGGACGATGATCTGATTGCGGGTATCAATGTTACTCCGCTGGTTGATGTCGTTCTCGTGCTTTTGATTATTTTTCTCATCACCGCACCGGTGATTTACCAGTCGGCGATCAAGGTTCAGCTCCCGCGCGCGACAACGGGCGATGATCTCGAGAAACCGAAAGTGCAATTCACGCTCACGCGCGAGGGCGAGCTTGCCTGGGGAGATGAGCGTATGGATTGGGACACGCTCGGGCGGAGGTTGGCCGCCGAAGGAGAGAAACTCGCCGGCGAAACCGTGGTCATCAGTGCCGACGAAGGCACGCCTCATGGAACCGTGATTCGCCTGATGGATGCTCTACGACAGGCCGGGCTTAATCGTTTTGCGCTGAATGTCGAGCAGGGGGCCTCTCGCGGAGCGCCTGCTCCGGCGCGGTAGTATCGCATTGTCCGCAATCGGCGCACCCTGAGCGAACCTGTTTTCGGGCCCACATCGCGGCTCTGACCTGGTTCCTTTTGAGGAAAAATCGCGAAAGCGGTTCCGCCATATAGGAGCGGAAAAACCTTGCGCCAAGAAAAAGGCTTGCCATTGCGACCGCGCCGAGAGCGATCAATTCCTGGGTATTCATAGGCGCTCCATCAAAAGTACCAGACGGTAGGTGACGAAGGACCCGGTATAGGCCAGGACCGTCATGTACCCGAGCATCACTGCCGGCCACTTCCACGAGTTCGTTTCGCGCCGGGTGACGGCGAGAGTGGAGAGGCATTGAAGCGACAGAACATACCAGACAAGCAGGCTGAGCGCCGTCGCGAGGGGCCAATCGCGGGATATTTTGGACGCCAGAAGTTCGGTTCCGCTTTCTGATTCGACGTCACCTTCAACGGCGTAAACCGTGGCAAGAGCTCCCACCATGACTTCCCGTGCGGCGAACCCTGGGATCATGGCGACAGCAATTTGCCAGTTGAATCCGATCGGCTGGACGATGGGCTCAAGAGTCTTTCCGATCTGTCCTGCGAAGCTATACGCGATCCCCGGCGTTTCGGACGGAGCGTCAGCCGGGGGTTTTGGATATGAGGCCAGAAACCAGATCAGGATGGATAGCGCGAGGATCACGGTTCCGGCGCGTTTAATGAAAATCGAAGCTCGCTCAAGGAGCCCCAGCATCACGTTTTTCGGATCGGGCCATTTGTAGGTGGGCAACTGTAACATCAGGGCTGGCTTCGGGCCGCTGAATACGGTTTTTCTGAGAATGCTCGCCACCAGAAGTGCCGCAAAAATCCCGGACAGATAGAGGCCGAGCATCACGGCTCCCTGCATTCGCACCGGTCCCCATATTACCTGATTCGGAATAAATGCCGCGATAAGGAGTGAATAAACCGGAAGACGCGCCGAGCAGGTGATCAGTGGCGCCACGAGAATCGTGGTGAGGCGATCCCGCCTGTTCTCGATGGTCCGAGTGGCCATGATTCCGGGGACGGTGCAGGCAAACGAGGAAAGCAGTGGAATGAATGCGCGCCCGTGCAATCCAACCCGACCCATGGTGCGGTCCATGAGAAACGCCGCGCGTGCCATGTATCCGGAGTCCTCAAGAATGAGAATGAACGTGAACAGCAGCAGGATCTGGGGCAGAAAAACCAGAATCGAGCCCACGCCTGCGATGATGCCGTCCACCAGAAGGCTTCGAAGGGGGCCTTCGCTCAGTGTGTTGCTCAGGGCATTTCCGACTGCAGCGACCGAGCCTTCGATCCAATCCATCGGCGTACTGGCCCACGTGAAAATGGCTTGAAACATGATGGCCAGGACAGCCAGCAAAATCAGACTTCCCCAGAATGGATGAAGCACGACTCCATCGATTCGGTCTGTCCAGAAGGTGGGTTTGGCGGGTTTTTTAATGGCGAGCGCCAGGATCCGGTCCACCTCCGTGAATCGCTGGCGGATCTCAGGGGCGCCTGGCGCTCGCCACGAGATCTTCGTGGAGGAGCCTGATGCGCGCGCAAGTTCAACCGCTCCCTCTACGCTCGCGAGCAGTTCCCGGGTGCCCTGACTCTTCGGTGCGACCGTGGGTATCACCGGAATACCGAGGGCCGATTGAAGCGCGGAGATATCCAGATCCAGTTCGCGCTCACGCGCGAGATCCATCATGTTCAAAGCGAGCACGGCGGGGATGCCCAGGTCGCGCACCTCAAGAACGAGCCCGAGGCAGCGTTCCAGGTTCGTTGCATCCGCTACCGCGATCAATGCATCCGGAGCCTCTTCACCCAGTTGTGTGCCGAGTAACACGTCCCGAGTGACCTCTTCGTCCGGGCTTCGGGCATCGAGGCTGTAGGCGCCCGGAAGATCGAGAACGCTCAACGAGCGGCCCGCGGGGGTTTTTGCGGTACCTTCCTTTCGCTCAACGGTGACACCGGGATAATTGCCTACTTTCTGGCGACCGCGTGTCAGCGCATTGAAAAGCGCGGTCTTCCCACAATTGGGATTCCCGGCCAAAGCCACTCGTGCGTATCGTTCACTGACTGGGGGCGTGCTCCGTGTCGCGACGGCAACGCCGTCCTGTACTGCTTGATCCATGTATACTTCCTGTTATCTGCTGCTCAACTCAACGGTGATGTGATTGGCTTCGTTTCGCCTGAGCGCGATCAACGCCCCTCGTACGCGTACGGCGATCGGGTCCCCTCCGAACGGCGCTTCGTGAACCACCTCTATGCGCGCTCCTTCGAGAAGACCCATTTCCAGAAGCTGCGTGTAATTCGCGCCTTCTTCGCTAGCCACGGCGACGATCTGTCCTGACGCCCCTTTTCGAAGTTCGCCTAATTTCGATCTTTTTCCGACCTGTGGTTCGGTGCTCATCGGGCAAGGTCCTCCACGTGACGAAAGCCTTCTTGGAGCAGACGCTCGATATGATCGTCATCCAGCCGGTAGAAAGACGTTCTCCCGTCCCGGCGGACGCGCACCAGGCGCAAGTTCCTGAGTGTTCGCAAATGGTGACTGACCGACGGCTGACTCATGGAAAGCAGCGAAGCGACGTCCCCCACGCAAAGTTCTCCGTGTGATAGTGCCCAGACGATCTGTACGCGCGAGGAATCACCCATGGCCTGAAAGGTTTCAGCAAGAAGCAGAAATTGACGTTTGGGTGATTTCTGGAGTTTCTCAAACACGTTCTGAAACGTGATGGAAGGAGTCGCGTTTGCGGTTTTTCCACCAGGGCGGCGCTTTACGCTTCGCGTGCCGCGCGCGGGGGTCATGATTTTAGATGGATTCATATATGCGCACCTGTTTATATATTTATACGTCCAGGGTCAATTGTTTTCAATGCGCGGTTTGGGTTTACCCGAACTATTCATTTGCCCGAACACATTGGGTCCGGGATGATGCAGGGGAGAAGAGGGGGTGTGCATGAGGCACGCTGCGCAAGTACTTAAAGGAATGGTGCTTTTGGTTTGTCTGGGGAATTCGGCCCTTTTGCGAGCCGAAGAAAGACTGATCGAGGTTGCGCCTGGCGAGCGGGTGTTGTGGAGCGAGCGGCAAATGCGCGATTTTGCTCTTGAACGCAGGAAGTCCGGCTTCTGCGGGGGGTTCTTTGATGTGACCGACTTTCAAGCGGATGTCCTGCCGGCGGTCCGCGCCTCGGAGATTTTTGATGGCAGAACCCCTGCGCAATCCGACAAAGTCCATGCGCTCTCGAAGGAGCTTTCGGCAGGACAGTGGTTCCAGACAGTTGAGAGGCTTTCGACTTTTCATAACCGCTTCTACAAATCCGATACCGGTGTAGCCGCCATGCACTGGGTGCGCGATCGGTTCGCGGAAATCGGCGCTTCCCGCAGGGATTTTTCAGTCGAGTTGGTATCGCATGCCGGTTTTCCGCAGCCTTCGGTGATTGCGCGTTTGCAGGGACGCGGCCCGTACGCGGCACAGCGGATCGTTCTGGGCGCGCATGGGGATTCCATCAACTGGTCAGGATTCGTGAGTCAGGCGCGGGCACCAGGTGCCGATGACGATGCTTCCGGCGTCGCTTCGCTCCTTGAGATTTTCCGCGTCATGGTCGTCTCCGGCTATCAGCCCGATCGCACCATCGAGTTCATGGTGTACGCCGCGGAAGAGCGCGGCTTGCTGGGAAGTCAGGCGATCGCTCGCGAGTACAATCTCGCTGCCGCACCGGTGACGGCCGTGCTTCAACTCGACATGACAGGATATCCCGGTCAGAAACGGACCATTCATCTGATCAGCGATTACGTGAGCCGGGGGTTGACTCAGTTTCTTGCGATGCTGATCGATACCTACATCCAGCTTCCCTGGGCTGAGGAGTCCTGCGGATATGCCTGCAGTGATCACGCGAGCTGGAACAAGGTGGGGTTTCCGTCGGCGTTTCCATTTGAAGCGTCCAACGACGAATACAATCGCCACATTCACACCGAGAGCGATACCGCTGACCGACTGGACGCCGCGTTCAGTATGGCCATGGTGAAACTTGGGCTTGCCTTTGCTTTGGAACTCGCGACGGAAAATAGCTGCCTTAACTAGGTTGATTGAGTTGGCGCTAAGCCATGGTTGTTGTTGGTGATTAAACCTAGACCTCAGGGGTCTATTAAATCTGTGGAGACGTGCTAGCATCAGAAGATGGAGAAGGTTGGTGTTCTCGAAATCATCCAGCTTGCCGAGCGCGTCGAGGTATGTGCCGAAAAGTTTTATATCAAGATGGCGGACCAAGCCGACAGTTTGATCGTCGGAAAGGTTTTCCGGATTATCGCTGCGCAGGAAAAGAAGCATCAGCAGACCTACGCGGAACTTTTGAGGCAAACCGGAGAAGAACTTCGCCGGGATCCGCGGGAAATTTTTGCGCAGCCGGCAAAATCGTTGGGTATTGAGGAGATTCTGAATCGCTTTCATCCTGATTTGAAAGCGCGACTCGAAAAGTTTACGCGCTGTGAGGATAGGGCTGAATCGCTCCTGTTTGGCGGAGCATCATCCGCGTTGGAAGCGGTGGAACTGGCGATCGTTTTTGAGGAAACGTCGATCGAACTGTACCGGGAACTTCAAAAGCATGTCACTATTCATTCCAAATCAAGAGTCGAAATCATCATCAATGAGGAGAAGCGGCACCTCAGGGATTTCATTTCCTTGAAGGCAAAGATCCTGAAAACCACTGCGCATCACGGGCGCTGATTTCTATCGGCTGGCGTAATCCGAAATTTCGCTATACCTTCGGCTCTTCGGAGGTCTCATAGTGAAATATCTGATTTTGGTTCTGACCCTGTCCCTGCAATCCTCGTTCGCCCAGGCGTTTTCAGGTTATTCTGATGATTCGGACTTGCTGCCCCTCGGTCCTCGACCACGCCATACGGTGTCGAGTGTTCTTCGGCCTGATTCGGTGACCTCCGAGTCGCGTGCCGATGGCACTGAGGTTCGTGTTCTGCGTTGGCGCAGCCCTGGTCAATGGGAAGCCATTGAAGGAATCCCGGTCTCGCTCATTCGTGGCGCTGAAGTTTTTTCCGGCCAGACCGATATGCGCGGTTCAATTCAGATGAACTGCGCCGGGACTCAGGTCTTGGCAGGGCGACTGGACCTCAAGGATTCTAAATTCGAGATCTCGGGCGGACGGGAAGTTTATTCCGTGGCGTTCGAAGCGGAGTGCGGGAAAACCACCACCTTGAATTTTCAGTCGGCCACTGACGGAGGCCAGGCACTCGGAATCTGGCAGATTGCCCGAAGCGCGGAGCGACGGCTTCAGGACTCCGTGGGCCTCTCCTTCTGGAAAAGGCCCGTCCGCTTCATTTGGCCGGGAAACGGTGACTATTACAGCTTCGGCCAGGTCAATATCACGCGTGGCGATTACTGGGATGTGGTGGGACATGAGCTTGGACATGCGATTTATGACATGGCGGATATCGGCGCATTTGGCGGCGGCCAGCATAAAATCGACGAATGCTATACGGACCGGCTCGCACTTTCCGAAGGGTGGGCTTCTTACTTTTCCGCATGGCTTGGCGTGGACCTGGCCGACGCGGACGCAAAATTTGAATTCATGGTTCCGAGGCGTGCGCCGATCCGCTTTGAGAACGTTCCGGCCGATGTCTGCCTGGGTCACAAGAGTGAATGGCGCGTGACGTCCTTCCTTTGGGACCTGATCGACCTGAATCGCGATTCTGAAAGCATGGAAGAGACGTTTGCCCGGGTCTGGCATGCACTCGCCGGCAGCGATGCGCGATCGGCCGTGGATGTTGCGGCCTCCCTTCAGAAAGCGGGTTTTTCCCCTGAACTTCTGGATCTGGTCTGGGAGCTGAACTTCGGTCTGAAGCGCCCCGCGCTCTGAAGATGACCTTCCGGAATTTTGAGAGCTGGCGGGAAGAGAAACAGTCAGCCTACCTGTACCGTATCCTTGCTGAGAAGGAGCGTGGCACTCCACGCGAAAAGCTTTATCTCTCTCTCGCGGAGATGGCCGAGAAGCAAGCTCTCGAATGGACTCACGCAGCCGGTCTGAAGCCTTCGGATTTGCCCGCCTACCATCCACCACTCAAGGTCAAGGCCGTTCAAAGGCTGATCGGTGTTTTCGGCCCGCATCATCTCAAGACGGTTCTGGCGGCTCTTAAAATTCGCGGATTGTCCGTTTATTCAGCGCAGCTTGCGCCCGAAATCCAGGCGCATGCGATGCCGAGCGATGTCTCTGAACTCGGGGGACGGCATCGGTTGAAAGGTTCGGCTGGAAATATCCGCGCGGCCATCTTTGGAGTGAATGACGGGCTGGTTTCCACCGCAAGCCTGATGCTGGGGGCATCGGGTGCCGCATCGGGCGATCCCCGGATCGTGCTTATTTCGGGGGGGGCTGGGCTTCTCGCCGGAGCGATGTCTATGGCGGCAGGGGAGTACGTTTCTGTCCGTTCGCAGCGTGAGTTGCTCGAATATCAGCTTGCTCTCGAGCGTGCGGAGCTGAAGCAGTACCCAGAGGAAGAGGCTGCCGAACTCGCGCTGATTTACGCAGCCAGGGGAATTCCTGAAGACCAGGCACGCGAAATAGCGGCACGACTGATCGCAAATCCCGAGCGTGCTTTGGAAACCCTCGCGCGCGAGGAACTCGGGCTGGATCCGACTGATCTCGGCTCGCCCTGGGCTGCGGCGCTGTCCTCATTTGGTGCCTTTAGTATCGGAGGACTGGTTCCTCTGCTTCCTTTTGTTTTCTCACCGGCGGGGTTCGCCATGACAGCTTCGATCGGTGCGACGGCTATCGCGCTTTTCGCCACGGGCGCTGTCGTCAGTCTTTTTTCCGGGCGGGGCGTGGTTCTGAGCGGTTTGCGCATGCTACTTATCGGAGGCGGGGCCGGCGCGCTGGCCTATCTGCTGGGAACGTGGGTGGCGTGAGATCCCTAGCCGGCCAAAGGGCTAGTGCTTCTTTTCAACTGTCTAATCTTTGGTCATAGGAACTCGCCCGGAAGTTCCCTGCTTTGAGGCTTTTTCGCGGCATATCTCTTGAAGAGATGCGCCACGGCTCGAACTGAGCTAGAGAGGCACTATGCGCTCCGGGTACTCATCCTTATCCACCCTATTCACTGTTCTCGCATTTTTGTTCGTCTCTTTCAATTTAGGGGCCTCCGACGCTTTTGCGAAGTACCGCAGCTCCATGGTGTTTTCCGGCGGAGGGTTTCAGTCAGCGATGTTTTTGGGAATGCTGGATGCAGCCGAGGAACTGGGTCAGAAGCCGGATGTCGTGATCGGTGCCTGTGGCGGTTCCATTGCAGCCGTGATCGCAAATTCAATCGGTGACCGCCACGAACGGCGAGCATTCATCGAATCAGAGGAATATTTCGATCTTCTCAGGTCTGCTTCCTTCAATGAGGATACCGGGGTTTTACAGGCTCTTGGAAAAGTGATTCGGATGCGCGAACGAAAATATACGAATACTCTTCCGGCGATTTTCAGCGGATATCTCATGAACGTCCCCGTCGACCTCACTTCCCCGAAACTGAGCCAGGGATTTTCGACTGATGGAATACGCGCGATGATCATTTCTGCACTCGTCAAGTTCGGACCTGAAGACGTGGGCAGGCGACGGGGCTCACGCAAGGTATTCAAGGAAGTAATTTTCACCGACAAAGAAACCGCGGCTGAATTGCAAGGGTTTGAATCGCCGATCGCTAAGATGTTTCCGAAGAGCGCCGTTGAAACCGGCGTGGATGTACTTACTTCTGAGTCCTTGATGGCGGCCGCGCGGGCGTCAATCTCGGATCCTTATTACATGAACCCCGCCAGCATCGGTAATGACCGTTTCGTTACCGGCGCGATTGACATGTATCCGATAGAGGCTGCCAAGTTGATTTCTGATGAGGTCACGATGGGGTTTGCCGGCGATTTTGACACGTTAGTAGAGGTGCCAGCCATCAAGAGCACGTTTCGTTTTGACTCGAACAAGAGGCTCAGGTACGTGCACGATCAGTACGCCGAAAGGTGGGTTGACATATCCAACACGGGAAAAGCCCTGTATGCCACATCGGGTTTTAATCCGAAGGTATCCATCTCAGGCTTGAAATGGGGTATTCCGGCAGATCACGAAACGTTCCTGCGGAAAGTCCGTGAGCAGTTTGCATTCGGAAGAGCTCGCGCTCTCGAAGGGTTTGCTCGAACCACGCTCAATGACAAGTCCCATATCAGGGAAATGAACCCGAAGAATTCGTCGCGGGGATTGCGAACCATGTATGGGCGCTGAAAACGCAGTGCCCTTTGCTTATACTTTAGGGGCAGTTATTGCCACCTATGCAGAGAGAGAATACTCCATTGGGTGTGCAGATTCCCTTATCTGCGTGGCAATTGCCCGGATCCGGAACCATCACAGTTGACCAGCACGCACCGCAGGGACATGCCACAGCTCCAGCGCTTGCGGCTCCACAATTTGTAATGGTGGCCGTGCCCGCGGCCGTGGATGTGGTCAGCATGACATCTAGCTCGCGGTTAACATCTTGAGCTCCCGAAAATGTGAACTGAATTTTTGCAAAGTACTGGTTCGTGCCCGCGGCCGTAATTCCATTTAACCGCAGGGTTTGAAGTTTAGCCGGGTTGTTCGCAGCAGTGGTCATCGCCAGTGATTTTGGACCCAGGCACGTGGACGGATCGGAATAGATGTTCAATTCAGTCAGATCAATGGAAGGATTCGTTGCCAGGTCTGAGTTGAAGTTCTTGCCCTTCAGCTGACAAGTGCACTGTTCCGTATTGGTAAATATCAATTGCGAAAGATTTACGCTGTTTTGGATTTGCATCGTTTCCGATAATCGACGCTGTTCTTTTTGCATGTTGGTGGTCAGTGTCGCCATGCCTAATGCAACGATCCCTAATAGACCCGTGGCCATCAATACTTCGATAAGCGTGAACGCCTTCTGATCCAATGAAACTGCACATGTTTTTAGCGAAATTCTCTTGTGGTTCGACTTTCTGTGTTTCATTGGAATCCTCGGTATCCCACCAGTATGATACTTCCAGGCTATGGATTACAACTGAATGCGAGTCCTGCATCGGGGTCCGGTGGTTGAACCGATTCAAGGTTCCAGTGGGTTGATATAAGGCATCGGACTTTAAAGCGTTTAAAGCCCTTTCCTTAAGGCAGGACTGGACTATCATTAATAGTAGGGGGCCTGCGTTTCGCACTCACTACAATGCCACTTCAGCCGAATCGTCCTGAACCTCGTCGAGAGTACCGCACAAAGCGGTTTGCTGCGCTTTCCGCATGGGCGATAGCGCTCGCCATTTCCACGGCAGGTGTGTTCGGCTACGGCTCGTCCTGGGCCGATGGTCCCAGCGCAGACGCTTTAGCAAGTAATGCCTCGACGAAGCAGGTTCAAAGCGTCGACCAGTTCAAGTGGGCAATGCACCAGCACCGCGTGAAGGTGAAGGCGCTGGCGCTGGATATCCTGAATCGCCATCGAGCCGAATTTCCGCAGGTATCTGACGAGGTCCTTTCCCGCTATATCGCGACCGTACATGACGCCGGGAAGTTCCGGACCGAAAAGGCGCGGCAGCTTTTTGGCTTCTGGGGCAAGGATATCGGAAAGCTTCCAGAATCGGAACGGGTTGCGGCGCTGGCGGTTGTGCGCGAATTGAACGATGCGGAGAAGAAATCCGCCGCCCGATTTTTCGCCAGTCACGGGATTTCACCGGATGTCCGCCCGCAATTCGAGAAAATTGAAAAGCTGGCGGACGGGATCGATCGCTGGGGCGCGAGGCTTTCGCTCGAGGAATTCAACAGAAGCGCGATGAAGCCCACGAGCGAATTCTTCGATGATGCGACCATCAAAAGGATCGCTCAGGAATACGAAGCGGATGCTGGAAGCCGCTACTTGGAAGCGACGAGCGGAATGCATTACGAGGATCTGGTACGCGGCGGCTTCCGGACGCCGCGCCGGGCGCCTGCTGTAGTGAGTAGAAAGGATGGGTGCCTTGCGGGCAATTTGGCCGCGCTCGCGACCTCGCGAGCTGCCGTGGTGTTTCGGGACGCCGCAAGCTTGAGACCCATGATTAACCGGCTTTCATCGGTGCGTGATCCCGTGTCTTTCGGTGAGGCGCTGACGCGTCGGGCAGAGCTCCTCACTCAGAGCGCAAAAACGGCGCGACAGATGGACACTCGAACGGCCGAACGGTTCTATGCCGCTATCCGGGACCAGATTCCGAAGGACGGTTACATCCGAGCTCTCAGTGCATCGGAAGTGAATACCATTCTCAAAGAGGGTCGGATGGGGCGGGGCTATGACTTTACCTTTCGAAACAGCGGCGCTCGGGTGGGTCACTCATCCAACTTCATTTTTCTCCGCTGTCGCGACTGCCCGCAGGAATTTTTTCAGGCTGGAAACCTCGGAAGCGGCGTGGTCAATCGGCAGCCGATCCCTTTGGACAAGCTGGAGTTTATTATCCCTGAAGTTCCGATTCAATAAGCTCGCGAGGCGACTATCCTGCATGCGTCCGTGACGTACCAGGCTTGACCCCGAGGCGCTGAGTGCCAGGCGCCATTGACAATGACGACACTGACCAGGCGAATCCCGTAGTAGTAGGTAAAATCCATGCACGCGCGATAAATGCCGGCCTGATCGTACGCCTGGAAGTCAAAACCCAGGCGATCCAGGGAGCCGCTTGCGCGAAAAATTCCGGGCATTGGAACAGGGCCGGTGCTCAGGAAGGGACGAATGGACGACCGTACCTGCTCCAGCTGCGCCGCCACGGCCTCCGGCAGAACGACTCCGACGACGGTCGACTCCAAGGTTTCATACGCGCGCACCGTCTCTCGTGCTTCAAGCCGGCAGCCTGGCAATCGATCCGTATTTGGCGAGGTGGGTGTACCCGGATAATCGGCAGCGCAGCGCGCCAGGAACGCGGATTCCATTTCGAGTCTTCGCGATGCCATCGAGATTTGTTCTGATTCCGCGATGGATGTCGCGCTGGATAATTTTCGCGATTCGTATGCAAGTCGCTGCGAATCACCGGGGAAATCGCCCCATGCATTTGTAAGAAAGAGAGTCGACCATGCGAGTGCCATCAGAATCAGAAATGGAAAACTGGTTTTGCTGCGCATGTCGGAGCAGGCAGCAACTTCCGTGCCTCGTAACTGGCGGACTTCGGGCTCAGTTGCGAAGCGACGCGGAAAAAAGTATCTTAGCCGGCATGAGTGACACTCCAAATCAGATCAGCGGTGATTTTCCAAAAGCACTTCGAGATGAGTTCGCGCCGGATTTTTCCACCCGGGCTCCTGACGACTTGGAGACCTATGGCCGTGACTGGACACGGGTTTATCCGGCTCAGCCCTCGCTCATCGCGTTTCCGCGCACAACGGACGAAGTCGCACGGTTGCTTCGGCTCTGCAGCAAACATTCGGTAGCGGTTGTACCGTCGGGGGGCCGGACCGGTTTAGCCGGCGGCGCTGTGGCATCCAATGGGGAAGTTGTCATCAGCCTCGATCGAATGAATCGCATGGGCCCGGTCGATACGCTTGCGCAGACGGTTCGTGTCCAGGCTGGAGCCATCACCGAAGCGGTGCATCGTCACTGCGAGACATCCGGCCTGACCTGGCCTGTGGATTTCGCGTCCAAGGGTTCGAGCCAGGTGGGCGGAAATATCGCTACCAACGCGGGCGGTGTAAAGGTCATAAAATATGGGTCCACCCGGCAGTGGGTGCTTGGACTTGAAGTCGTGACGATGGACGGGACCATCCTGGAGCTGAACGGAGCACTTGAAAAGAACAACACAGGCGCGGATCTGAAACAGCTTTTCATCGGGAGTGAAGGAACGCTCGGCGTAATCACGGAGGCGACCCTGAAGCTGACGCGCGTGCCAGGCGATTTGGATGTCTTCTTTTTCGCACTTTCAGACATGGGCGCGGTGCTCAGGCTTTTTCTTGAGGCCCGTCGCGCACCATTCACCCTCATGGCTTTCGAGACCATGTCCGCAAATTGCCTTGAGCAATCGGCTCGTCATTTCGGTTTGAAAAAGCCCCTCGAAACGGATGCACAAGCCTATGTGCTGATGGAGGTGGAGCGGCCTGTTTCATCTAACGCGGGCGAGCTTCTGGAACAATGGCTCACGGATCTATTTGAGAAGGAACTCGTGCTGGATGGGACCAAGGCGCAGTCTCCCAGGGAAGCTCGCGAACTATGGATGCTTCGGGAGGGTGTTGCGGAAGCGCTTTATCAGAAAGCTTTTCTCCACAAGAACGACATCGCGGTTCCCGTGAGCGAACTCGAGCCTTTCGTCAGGGAGATGGATGCCCTTTTCCGCGAACGGCATTCCGACTTCGAAGTCGCCGTGTGGGGCCACATCGGTGACGGTAATCTACACATCAATACGCTGAAGCCTGATGCGGTATCCAAGGTGGAATTCATGAAGCGTTGCCATGAAGCCGATCAGGCGCTTTTTGAAATCGTTCGTTCACATCACGGCAGTGTATCTGCAGAGCATGGTATCGGTCTTCTGAAGAAGGATGCGCTTCATTTCACCCGGACGGCGGATGAGTTGCGATACCTCAGGCTTTTGAAATCCGCCTTTGACCCGAAGGGCCTGCTCAATCCCGGCAAAATCTTTGACTGATCAGTACAGAATTCGAGTGCGAATGGAGGCTTTGAGGCCTTTGATCGCTTTTTTTACTTCCAGGGAAAGAGCTTTGTCGGTGTCCAGAATGAGGTAGCCGATCTCGGGATCAGTCGCCAGGCGTTGTGCCTCAATGTTCGCTCCGAGGTCCGATACGATGCGGTTGATTTCCCGAAGAACACCCGGCACGTTCTGATGGACGTTCAGGATACGGTGATTCTCCCACGTTGGCGGAAGATCCATCTGCGGGAAGTTCACCGCGCCTGTCGTCGAGCCGTTTCCTGCGAAGCGGATCAGGGAAGTCGGAACTTCTTCACCGATATTGGACTGGGCTTCCTCCGTGGCTCCGCCGATATGGGGAGTCAGGAACACGTTGTTCATTCCCTGAAGTTCGGTCTTAAATGTTTCCATGTTCACTTCAGGCTCATCGGGATAAACGTCGATCGCGCTCCCGAGTACGTGGCCTGCTTTCATGGCTGCAACCAGTGCGGAAAGATCCACAACCGTACCCCGGCTGGCATTGATCAGATATGAGCCTTTCTTCATCATCGCAAGTTGTGGTGCTGAAATCATCATGTGGGTCAGTGGCGTCGCCGGCACATGAAGAGTCACAAAGTCACTTTCCTGCAGCAGGTGCTCAAGAGTGGCGACGCCCTTCGCGTTCCCACGAGGGAGCTTCGGGACGATGTCGTAAAAAATCACTCTCATGCCGAGGGACTCGGCCAGCGTCGAGACTTGCGTCCCGATGTTGCCATAGCCCACGATTCCGAGGGTCTTTCCTCTCACTTCGAAACAGTTGTTAGAGGTTTTTTTCCAAACGCTCCGGTGCATTTCATTGTTCCGGTCTCCGAGTTGACGCGAGAGCAGGATGATTTCCGCGATCATCATCTCGGCGACGCTCCGCGTATTTCCAAAAGGCGCGTTGAAGACCGGAATCCCACGTGTCTTCGCGGCGTTCACGTCAATGTGGTTGGTACCTATGCAAAAGGCTCCAATGGCCAAAAGCTCGTCTGCGGACGCCAGCACTTCCTTTGTAATCTGGGTTTTGCTCCGAATGCCGAGGATATGGACACCTTTGATTCGAGCAGCCAGTTCCGTCGGTGAAAGCGCCCCGGGGGACGTTTCCACCTGAAATCCGTCGCGCAGGAAGATCTCATTGGCGAGCGGGTGGATGTTTTCAAGCAGGAGAACGCGCATTTCTTTTCTGGTTTGCGTCATAGCGGACATATTATAACAACTGAAGTGTTCATATGAGTCCCAAATTCCGTGGTGATGCAGAAGATTGGTTGGACCAGGAGGAAGGCTCGGGTCCGCGCCTCCGCAAGCAGGGAGGCGGGCGTGGCGGCTCGATTTCGCCGGAACGGGCAAATGCCACGGTCGCGGAGGTATTTCCAAAGCAATGCACCGTCGTCCTCGACCGTGATGGGAGCGAAGCGGCGTGCGCCTACCGCCGTGCCACCGTCCTGGCCTGGGAAGATGTCCGCGAGCGGAGCCCGGTCGCCGTTGGGGACCGCGTACTTGTGGAATCTCTGAAAAACGAGCCTGGAGCCGCGGTGATGCAGGGAGTTGCCACGCGCAAGAACGCCCTGGAGCGTCCAGCACCGGGCAGGGATCGCTCTCAGGAGGGAAGGTCAATCAAGCATGTCATAGCGGCAAACGTGGACGTGCTGGTGATCGTCGCTTCCGTGCGGGAACCTGAATTCCCCGATGGCCTCGTCGACCGTTACCTCATAGCCGCCCAGAAGGCGAAGATTGAACCCCTGATCTGCGTGACGAAGATGGACCTGCTCAGGGGCGCGTCGTCCACGGTTTCCTCGCCATCCGATAACGAGTCTCAGCCCTGGTTCAAGTACCGGCAGCTTGGCTTCGCCGTAAGGACTGTCTGTTCCAAGAACGGTGTCGGAATAGATGAACTGCGTACGGAGCTCGCGGAGCGGCGCGCGGTTTTCGCAGGGCAGTCGGGCGTCGGGAAGACATCTCTCCTTACCGCGCTGATCGGTCATGCGGTTGGAAAAACCACCGAGGTGAATCCGATGACCGGAAAAGGGCGGCACACGACAACAAGTGCCGTTCTTCTGCGACCGGCGGGCTGGATTGACACACCTGGGGTGCGGGAATTCGGGTTGCTCGGGGTGACCTCAGAGGAGTTGGCCGGTTATTATCCTGAGTTCGCTGAATTGTCGTGCGCCCGATTTTCTTGCATGCACCTGGACGAGCCGGAGTGCGCAGCCAGATCTTTGCCGCGCTATGCCAGTTACCGCAGAATTCTCGAGTCACTCCTTGCAGGGGACTACTGACCATTTCAGGATTTCGTCACGGCGTCGTAATTGCACATTGTCATAGCGCGGAGTCATAGCGCGGATGGCAGAGCATGGTTTTGCGTTCGGCGATGCCTACGTCCGAGTGAGCGTGTTCGAGGCCAGCGGACGTAGTTCAGCGCCGACGCTTTATTTTCTCCATGGCCGGTTCGGCCGCCAGGAATGTTGGAAGCCGCTCGTGCAGCAGCTTCCTCAATTTCGACGGGTTGTTTTGGATTTTCCGGGTTTCGGCAGTTCGTTTTCCGCTCGTGAAAGGGGTTTTTCGTTGGCGGAGCACGTGAAGCTTGCCAATGAGCTGCTCGACCGAATCCCGCCGTTACAGTCCTCGAGCGTGGGTGCGATTCTGGTCGGGCACGATTTCGGTGGTACGGTCGCCTCGATGGTCGCAGTGCAGAGCCCAGGCCGCGTGGCAGGTCTGATCCTCGTAAATGCCGCATCCCCTTGCGAGCCGCTTGAAGCAAATGCCGGGGTCTTCGGATGGGCTGCCAGATGGGAGGCATTCCACGAGCTGAGGAACACACGGGGACTTTGGCCGGAAGTGGAGGGTATGCTGATTGAGCCATGGCTGAGCAGAAATTCCAGAAGGGCCTTGGTCCGTTCCCTGAAGTCTCTCGAACGCACATGGCCAGGACAATATGAACGGAATTTCTGGAGGGAGACACTGAAGAAGTCAGATCTTGCCGCGCTGATTCTCTGGGGAGGGCGTGATACCGTTCACCCCCTCGAGAAAGGCGTGGCTCTGGCGCGCGCTTTCCCCTTTTCTGACTTTTACGTCGACCCAGCCGTGGGTCACTGGCCCAATCTGGACAGCACGGCCTGGGTCGGAGCCCGTTTACGCGAGTTTGTGTTCCGGCTTGGACTCAGTCGTTCTACTTACGATCGAAAATCTCTTTCGCGATGATCAGGCGCTGAATCTGACTCGTACCTTCGTAGATCTGATAAATTTTCGCATCACGCATGAGCTTCTCGACCGGATATTCCTTTGAATAACCATAGCCGCCGAAAACCTGCACTGCATCGATCGCGGTTTTCATTGCGACATCGGCTGCGAAAGCCTTGGCCATCGCGGCGAACTTGGTGTTCCGAACCCCGTTATCGATGGCCCAGGCTGATTTCCAGACCAGCAGTCGCGCGGCTTCGATGTCTTTAGCCATATCAGCAATCATGAAGCTCACAGCCTGGTAAGAGGCTATTGGCTGGCCGAAGGTCTTACGAGTCGTTGCATACTGGATAGCCTCATCCATGGCGCGTCTGGCAAGTCCGACAGAGCCCACGGCTACGGCGGGCCTGCTGTGGTCGAAGGCCGCCATCGCTATTCTGAACCCGTCGCCTTCATTTCCGAGACGATATTTTTCCGGAATCTTGACGTTCTCGAAGGTGATGGCGCGGGTGTCGCTCGCCCTTTGCCCCAGATTCTGTTCCTTTTTTCCGACCGTGATCCCTGGCAGATCCGACGGAATCACGAAGCCGCTCATTCCTTTATGTTTCGCGGCCGGGTCGGTATACGCCAGAACGAAGTACCAGCTCGCGACCTTCGCATTTGTGATCCACATCTTTTCGCCATTCAAGATGTATTCAGAACCTACTTTTTTGGCATTGGTGCGAATCCCTGAAACGTCCGAACCGGCTCCGGGCTCAGTTACGCAATAGGCGGCAAGTTTGGCCTCTCCGGTCAGCATGCCTAGGAATTCCTTTTTCTGTGCATCATTTCCGGCCACAATCACCGGCGCGGCAGCCAACATATTGGCTTCCATCGCAGTGGCGATGCCTGTGCAGCCATAACAGAGCTCTTCAGTGATGATGCAGCCATCGAGCACGGGAAGACCCATCCCGCCGTACTCCTGCGGAACGTGTGTGTTGATCAACCCGAGTTCCCACGCTTTCTTCACGATCTCATGAGGATATTCGCCCGTTTCATCATGGTGGGCGGCTTTTGGGATGATTTCCTCTTTTGCGAATTTCCTGGCGAGTTCCTGAAGCTGTTTCTGGTCATCCGAAAGTGAAAAATCGATCATGGATCCTCCTGAGGATGGGAGCGAGGGCTCGGTGAGGCTGGTGTATTTAGGGGCTCTTCAAAAAGATTATTTCAGGAGGCTGGTATTAGCAAGAGAGTGCTATAAGGAGGCGATTAGCAGAGAAGGAAATCCCGAAATGGCGTCACCAAAGTTCCCAAAGAGAGCCACAGAATCCTATCAGACTCAGAAGCAGCAGATACAACGAGAGCTACAGCAGCAATACGATAAACCGGTTGGTGCTTTCCGCTCCGTATGGACAGAATTGTTCCAGGGCTCCGCACATCTGGATTCCGCGTTATCCAGGCAACCCCGCGAATTGAAGAGCGAGCTGGCCCGGACTCTTCAGGCCTTGCTCCGAAGACCCGTTTCAGAATCGCATGCGCTCGGACTTGCCATCGAAAAAGGTCTGCCTTGGTCGCTTGGCCTTGCTCAGCTGGCGAACTGGGAAGGGGCTGTGCATTTTTATCGTGCAGCGCGAGAAAAGCTTGAAAACGAAGGGGCGCTTCCAGGCAGTACTGCGACCGGCGATGATTATCCACCTTGGCTCTTATCCGCCTGGGAAGAGGACTGGGGATCCGACACCTCAAAGACGCTGCAGCGGGCGCTTGGTGAGGATCCTCCTCTAGCGATGAGGGCTTCCCGAAAGCTTGGAGCTGAAGACCTGCTCAATCGATTGCGCCCCGGGTTGCCAGGCGAAATTCGTGCGGTGCCTTCCGTAGTCGCTCCTTTTGGAGCGGTGTTGTCCGGCTATGCTCCAGTCTTCGGTTCAGAGGCATTTCAAGAGGGACTCTTTGAAATCCAAGACGAAGGTTCGCAATTCATGTCGCTCTTCGCGATCTGGCCGGAGATCTTCGGGAAGTTCCTTCAGCCCAGCCCCGGACCTTCGTCTTTTTCGTGGAGAGATTCTGAATTTGATCAGGTTCTGAAGAATCCGGCGTCGCCGCTCACTGTGGTGGACGCCTGTGCGGGGGCCGGCGGGAAAACGCTCGCTTTGGCGGACGCATTGGAGGGCCGGGGCCGCGTTTATGCCTATGACACCTCAGCGGGAAAAATACAGGCTCTGCGCAAGAGAGCCTCTCGTGCGGGGCTTCGGAACATTCAGGGTGCTCAAGTAGAGGAGAACAAAGAGGAGGAACTTGTCAGTCGTTTTCGCAGGCGGGCTGATGTGGTTCTCGTGGATGCTCCCTGCAGCGGTTGGGGTGTCTTGCGTCGGAATCCTGACATCAAATGGCGCGGCAAGGATTCGGGGCTTGATCGCATGCCTGGGCTCCAGAAACGAATCTTGACGGCCTACTCGGACCTTGTCGCTCCCGGCGGGTCCCTCGTCTTTGGAGTATGTACCTTCCGCAAGTCGGAGACTCGAGGTGTCGTCGATTGGTTTTCAGAGCGCAATCCGGACTTCTCGCCTGTTGAGGGTGGTTATATCGGTCCTGGAGGGACGGATGGTTTTTTCATGCAAAGGTTCAGGCGTGAGGGCGGCCGAAAATGAGGAATATCCTTTGGCGGATGCTGCGCGCCCTTTTTTTTCTTCGTGATGCGGAGTCTGCACACCATTCCATGCTTCGACTGATCCGCCATCTGCATCGCAAGGCGCCCGCCCTTCTCCGGGTCACCAGCGGTGTCCCTGTCGGAGGCATGGTAGCGGAGTCCTCTTGCCCTGTGGTTTTTGGAATGCCGTTCCTTTCCCGAGTGGGCCTGGCAGCGGGTTTTGATAAAAACTCAGAGATCGTCTCGGCTCTCCCTGATCTCGGGTTCGGGTTTGCTGAGATCGGAACCGTGACCCCGCGTCCTCAGCCGGGCAATGAGCCTCCACGGCTTTTCCGTGATGTAAGGGCCCATACGCTGTTCAATCGCATGGGATTCAATAATTCGGGCGCGGAATATATTGCCGGCAACCTGAAACTGGCGCGTGCCGAGTTACCCAGCTTTTTCCGTGTCGGTGTGAACGTCGGTAAGAACCGGGATACGCCTGCAGAGCAGGCAGCGGATGACTATGCAAAGGCTGCAAAGGCCTTTGTCGGATTGGCTGACTTTTTTGTGATTAATGTAAGTTCGCCAAACACACCCGGTCTCCGGCTGCTTCAGACTGAAGATGCCTTGAAAGCAATATTGAGCTCCGTTTTGGAAGCGACTGCCAGTGCTCCTGCACCTGTGCTGGTGAAACTGGCCCCCGAGTTAGGCGGTGAAGATCTCCAGAGAGCACTTGTGGCCGGAGACGCCGCAGGTGCTTCAGGATGGGTTCTGACAAATACGCTGGCGGGAAGTTGGGCTCAGACAGGAGCGATAGGGGGCTCGAGTGGGTCCGTTTTGACCCAGATCGCTCGTGCGCGCCTCGTGGAAGCCCGACAGATGACTGCGCGTCCGATCATTTCAGTAGGCGGAATCATGAACGAGGAAGAGGCAGCGCTTCGTCGGAAGCTTGGGGCGGACCTGGTGCAGGTTTATTCAGGTTGGGTTTTTGGTGGGCCCGCTTTGCCGATGAGGCTTTCGAAAGCTATACAGGAACTGCAGATACGTCGCTAAATCTCGAAAAATGGCAAAAAAAAAGCCTCAGGCAGAGCCTGAGGCTTCACAAACTCAAAAGACCAAGAAGCTTACTTCTTCTTCTTTTTCGTTGCGGTCTTCTTAGCGGCTTTTTTCTTCGTGGCTTTTTTCTTCGTGGCCATTTTTATATCCTCCGATAGAGCATTGGAATTAAAGCATTGGTTTGGAGCACTGCTTCAGCTGAGCTCGATTTCCAATACTTACTCCGATGTTACCTCTATTACGCCCCAGATCAAGAGAAGATCGCTCAAATTCTAATTTTTTTTTTGGGGGACCCTTGACGCGATGATGGAACGGGGAACCGCAACGATGCTTCACGAACTTCCGAGAGCTCTTGTGATAGGGTGAGTGAACTTATGTCTACCGAGAATATTCTCCTCGTCGTTGCCGAAAATGCGGCCTTTTTTAAGCCCTTTCGTGCACGTTTGCGTGCGGAGCGCGAGTTTCTGAAAACAACGCGAATCGTTTTCACCGACTCGAAAAAGGCATTGGAGTTCTTCGAAACTGAAAATTCCGGAGGCTCGCGGGTCTGCGGCGGGTTTCTTGATTTAAGCGCCCAACCAGCGCAACTGCATCGAGTTCACGCCGCGCAACAGAAGAAATTGGTGAATTTGGACCATCGGACCTCGTGGGTGCTTACTTACGAACCCGGAATTCAGATCTTCCGTGAAGCCGAACGAATCTTCGGGAGCGGGGTCGAGCAGCGCTGGGACATCCTCGAGAAGCCTTTCTCGAAAAATGAACTCCTGCATAAAGCAGCACGCCTTCTGAAACTTTCGAATGAAGACACCCCTGTTCCGAGCCTGTTTGCTGTTTCCGCCGAGCGATCTGAGCGACTGGCTGTTCTTGGTCAGCTGGCTCGCGGTATCGGGCACGAATTCGGCAACATTCTGTTGAAGATCTCAGGTAGGGCCGAATTGGCCTTGAATGAGGAGGATCTGGAGCTCGCCAAGGGACACCTGGCGATTATTTCCTCCGCGGCCGAGCGAGGCGGCCTGATTGTCCGCAATCTTCAGAGTCTCTCAAAATCGGTGATTCGTCCCGAGCCTCTTGCTCCTGCCGCTATTATTGAAGAGGCGTTGATTCAGAGCCTGCATGTGACGAAGAGTCGCTCGATCGAAGTCGTCAAGAAGTATGCAGCCGTGGCCCCCGTGATTGTTGACAAGCGGGCCATCATTCAGGTTTTCACGAACGTCGTTCTGAACGCGATCGATGCCATGCCGAACGGTGGACGCCTCGAGCTCAGGGTGGCCTCCGCCGGGACTTCGCACGTGGCTATTTCGGTTTCTGATTCCGGCACGGGTATCCCGGCCGAGATCCTCCCTCGTATTTTCGAATTTGCCTTCACGACCAAGGGCGATCGGGGTACAGGCCTGGGGCTTTCGATCTCCAAGCAGGTGATCGAAGCCCATCTTGGGGAAATCCAGGTGCAGACGCGGCCAGGTCACGGCACCCGGTTCACGGTGCTCTTACCGGTCGCTAGCTCGAAATAAGAGCGCCTGCCATCAGGCGCTTCGTGCTTGCGGTCATGCCTCGGCTCCGGCACAAAGAAATGGAGTAGAGGGAGTAGTGAACCGAATGGCTGATCCGGCCCGCTCGCATCTTGAACCGCTCGATTCGAGGGAAAGTCGCAAAAGGAAACGTGAGGCGTGGCTCATTGTATTTCTTGCGATCCTTTTCGTCGTTCTGACGGTCGCGGAATTTCGCCTGACAGAGCTCTCTAATACGCTCCCGTTCGTCAATTCGATCTTTTTCTTCGGCTTGCTGAACGTCAATATTATCATCCTGGTGGCTCTTGTCTGGCTTGTTTTCCGGAATATCGGAAAACTTTTCCTAGAGCGCCGCCGCCGTGTTCTTGGGGCACGACTCAAGACAAAGCTGGTCATTGCTTTTCTTGGCCTCTCCATCATTCCAACCCTGATGCTGTTCGTGATTTCAGCCACTTACATTAATTCAAGTTTTGACAAGTGGTTCTCTCTGAAGATTCAAAACACGCTTCAGGCTTCGCTGGAGATCACGCGCACGTACTACCGGAATACTGAGCAGACGGCGATGCACTTCGCCGAGCACATAGGCAACGGGATCGCGCGCCGACTCTCGCGACTCGCGATTTATGACCCTCTTTCCTTCACCGGAGATGCGCCTGCATGGATTTCCTCGCATATCAGCGCTCAGCGCGAACTGCTCGCGCTCGATGCCGTGGAGTTCTATCGGGATCCTCTCGAGGAACGTCTTTTGGCCGGACGCGCGTCGCAGGAGATCCCCGGCATTTACCCGCGACTCGCACTGGATCTACTGGAGCGTGCGTTCGCAGGCGAGAAGGTCCCTGTCATTCAGCATGTCGGCACAGGAGATCTGATCCGTTGTCTTGCTCCTGTCCGCGCTGGCGGTATCGGGCCGGTGATTGGCGTTGTCGTGGTAAGTGCCTATATCCCGGTGAGCCTGGTCAATAAAGTCGATGAGATCCGTGATGTGTTTAATGATTATAAGGATACGAACCCCTTGAAGTATCCGATGAAAACCACTTATCTCGTGATTCTCATCATGATCACGCTCGTGATCATTTTTGTGGCGATCTGGATCGGGCTCTACATCGCTCGCGAATTAACTGTCCCCGTGGAGCGCCTGGTTCAAAGCGCACGGGCGGTCGGCGCGGGTAACCTGGACGTCTCTGTTTCCGTTTCCGGGCATGACGAGATCTCCGTTCTTGTGGCCTCCTTCAACAAGATGACCCGCGACCTGCGGGAAAACCGGGAACGGCTCACTCAGGCGAGTGGAGACCTCGAACGGCGCCGTCTTCAGCTGGAAGCGGTTCTTACAAACGTCGGTGCGGGCGTGATCGCGATTGACAGCGCTGGACGAATCACGACTTACAATCCCGCAGCAGGAAAAATCCTTCAAGTCTCACCGTCAGACGCGATTTCTAAACATTACTCCGAGGTTTTGAAGGACGAATCGGCCCCTATAGGGGAAATCGTGGGCCGCGCCTTTGCGGCACCACTCGGTCCGTTGCGAAAGGATTCCTTCACCTCTGAAGTGGCGCAGGTCACATTGAAGATAGGCGGCCTCGTCCGCACCGTCTCAGCAGTGGCCACGCCCTTGCGCGAAACGGACGCGCATTGGGGGGTTGTCGCGGTTATCGATGACATCACCCATCTGATCAAGGGACAGCGGGAAATGGCATGGCGAGAGGTCGCGCGGCGAATCGCCCACGAGATCAAGAATCCTCTTACTCCCATCAAGCTTTCCGCGCAGCGGCTGCAGCGGCGCCTGGGGCATTACCGCGGGACAGAGGGCGATCTGCTGCAGGAATGCACGGACACCATCATTAAGCACACCGATGAACTCAAGGAGATGGTCAACGAGTTTTCAAATTTTGCGAGATTGCCCGAGGCTTCTCCCGCCTTGCACGATCTGAACGCCGCGCTCGCGGAGGTGCTTGCGCTTTACCAGCAAGCGCATCCGGCGATCCAGTTCAAACCGGCTTTTGAGAGTAAGTTGCCTCGATTTGAATTCGATCGCGAGCAGATCAAGCGAGTTGCCATCAACCTGCTTGAAAACGCCGTTGCTGCACTTTCATCCGCGCCGGCCGGCAAGGCCCGGAGCGTGACCATCGTGACGCACTATAATGATCAGCTTCAGATCGCGGTTCTGGAGGTCGCAGATAACGGGCCCGGAATGTCCGACGAGGTGAAGGCCAGAGTCTTTGAGCCTTATTTTTCCACAAAGGCCGAAGGAACCGGCCTTGGGCTCGCTATTGCCAAGCGCATTATCAATGACCATGATGGCTTCATTCGGGTGCATTCGGCACCCGGCGAGGGGACGCGATTCCTCATAGAACTCCCTGCTTCCGCGCGTGACGGAAGTCTCGGAAAGAGGTAAGTGGGTCGGCTATGCCACGGCTTGTTTTAATAGTGGATGATGAAGAATCGATCCGGCGTTCCTTGAGTGGGGCGCTGAAAGACGAGGGTTATCGCGTGGCCACCGCCAGTTCAGGCATGGAGGCGCTCGATGCGATTCGATCCGCGAGGCCGGATGTCGTCCTGCTCGACATCTGGATGCCCGAAATGGACGGTCTGGAAACCCTGCGCCGTATTCGAAGCGAGTCGCCCGACCAGCTTGTGATCATGATGTCCGGCCATGGCACCATCGAAACAGCCGTAAAGTCGACGAAGTTGGGTGCCTTTGACTTTGTTGAAAAGCCCCTTTCGCTTGAGAGGGTTCTGGTGCTCCTTCAGAACGCGACGAGCATTCAGGATCTTACCCGTGAAAATCAAGCATTGCGAAAACGTGTGGACCGCGATCGTGTTCTCATCGGTGAAGCTCCGGCTATTCGTCAGATCAAGGACATGATTCATCGGGTTGCCCCGACAACCGGCTCTGTCCTGATTACCGGCGAGAACGGAACAGGGAAAGAGGTCGTGGCGCACACCATTCATGCTCTTTCGACTCGATATTCTAAGCCTTTTGTCGAAGTGAACTGCGCGGCGATTCCAGAAGAGCTGATCGAAAGCGAACTTTTTGGCCATGAGAAGGGCGCCTTCACGGGTGCCACCCAGCTTCGACGCGGGAAATTCGACCTTGCGAATGGGGGGACTCTGTTTCTCGATGAAATCGGCGACATGTCCCTGAAGACGCAGGCGAAGATTCTTCGGATTCTTCAGGAGCAAAAATTCGAGCGGGTCGGGGGGGCCCAGACGATATCGGTGGACGTTCGCGTGGTCGCGGCGACGAACAAGGAGCTGCGCCTGGAAATCCAGCGGGGCAACTTCCGCGAGGATCTTTTCTACCGCCTGAATGTGATTCCGTTTGTCATTCCGCCGCTTCGCGAAAGAAAGGGCGATATTCCGCTCATGGTTTCCCATTTTCTTGCGGAATCCAGCAGGATCCACGGGAGAGCGCTCCGGCCCCTGTCTCAGGAAGCGCTTGCCGCCCTAACCAGCTACAGCTGGCCAGGAAACGTGCGGGAACTCAGGAACATGATCGAACGCCTGACGATCCTGAGCGGGCCCTCCGAAACCGGCCCTATTTCGGCTGCGACCGTCCTGCAGCACCTTCAAAGCGATCCGACAGGATTCCGGGCCAGCGTGGAGGCGGGACCACCGCTTTCGATGGAGGACGCGGGACTTGCTTCGAAGAACCTCCGGGACGCGCGTCAGGAGTTTGAGCGGGAATTCATCCTGAAGACCTTGAAGGAGCATGACTGGAATATCTCCAAGACCGCGCAGGTGCTTGGGATCGAGCGCAGCCACCTCCATCGCAAAATCAAATCCTACGGTATAGAAACCGATTAAGGATTCCGGGCGTGAAATCTGCGTGCTATGTTCGACCGCATGGCAGAGAAAATTACCCCACGGACGCAGGATTTTTCGGAATGGTATCAGGACGTCGTTCTTCAGGCGAAGCTCGCGGATTACAGCCCCGTCAAAGGCTGCATGGTGATCCGGCCCAATGGTTACGCGATCTGGGAGAGGATTCAGAGCAATCTCGATCGCAGAATCAAGAAGACCGGCGTGCGGAACGCCTATTTCCCTCTTTTCATCCCCGAAAGCTTTCTGAAGAAGGAGGCGGATCACGTTGAAGGATTTGCTCCCCAATGCGCCGTCGTCACGTACGCCGGCTCGAAGGATCTTGAAGAGAAGCTCGTCGTGCGGCCCACGTCAGAGACGATCATCAACAGCATGTTCGCGCGTTGGGTGCAGTCTTATCGCGATCTTCCGCTTCTGATCAATCAATGGGCGAACGTTGTTCGTTGGGAAATGCGGACCCGGCTTTTCCTCCGGACGACCGAGTTCCTCTGGCAAGAAGGGCACACCTGTCACGCGACGCCAGAGGAAGCTGAGCAGGAAACCCGTCAGATGTTACAGGTCTATGTCGACTTTGCGGAAGAGATTCTGGCCATGCCCGTGGTTCCCGGACTTAAATCCGAGAGCGAAAAGTTCGCTGGCGCTTTGCGGACATATTCCATTGAAGCCATGATGCAGGATAAGAAAGCTCTTCAGGCTGGAACATCGCACAATCTTGCCTCAAACTTCGCCAAGGCATTCGGAACGCAGTTTCTGGATAGTGACGGCAAGCAAAAATTCGTTCACCAGACAAGCTGGGGCGTTTCAACCCGCTTGATCGGCGGAATGATCATGACGCATTCGGATGACAAGGGCCTCGTGCTTCCGCCCCGGCTTGCGACGACGCATGTGGTGATCGTACCCATCCTCGGCAATTCGCCCATGAAACCTCAGGTTCTGGAAGCCGCGGACAAGCTGGCGCAAGCCATCCGTGATGCGGCCGGCAAATCTGCGTTGCCTTACGAGATAGGCGTCGACGTCGATCGAGATGAAACCAAGCAACCCGGTTGGAAGTTCCATGAACACGAACTGGTCGGGACCCCTCTCCGAGTTGAAATCGGTCCGAGGGATCTCGAGAAGGGTCAGGCTGTTCTCACTCGTCGTGACACCGGTGCGAAGGAATTCATCGCGATAGGACAGCTTCCCGAGAAGGCCGTTACCTTACTGGCCGAGATTCAGGCTGGTTTGCTTGAAAAGGCTCGCGCTTTCCGTGATGCAAACACCTTCACGGTTCGAAGTTATGACGAGTTCAAGTCAAAAATCGATAGCGGAGGATTCTTTGTCGCACCCTGGTGCCAGGACAAAGCCTGCGAAGGTCGGGTGAAAGAAGACACCAAGGCGACGATTCGCTGTCTTCCGCTTGGCAGCGATTTCACGCCGATAGCCGAAACTGAACCTTGCATGGTCTGCGGTCGCAGCGAGTCGAACCGGGTTCGTGCGATTTTTGCTAGGGCGTACTGAGGCTGCGATGGCTTCCCGCGGGAAAAAGAAATCTTCTCCCAAGCAACGCATCAAGTCTTCTGGCAAGAATCCAGGGAAGACCGAGACGACAGCCGAAGGAGCGCCTGTGCAGAACCACGGAACCGAGCTGATCGTTGCCCTTGATTTCCCGCGTCCTGATCGAGCATTCGAGCTCGTAGAGGAGCTCGATGGCGAACCCGTGCTTTTCAAGGTGGGGCTCGAGCTCTTCACTGCTGGTGGTCCGGACTTTGTTCGGGAACTTGTTTACCGCAAGAAGCGGGTTTTTCTCGACCTGAAGTTCCATGATATTCCGAACACCGTTGCACGGGCGGCTCAGCAGGCTGCCCTGCTGCATGTCGAGATGTTCTCACTGCATCTTTCGGGTGGAAGTGCGATGGTGCGGGCGGTTGCGGAAGTCATGGAGGAGATCTCGCTTCTTCGGCCTAAAATCATCGGCGTGAGCGTTCTGACCTCTTTTGACGATGTCCGTTGGGCGGAAGTGACCAAATCGCTGACCGGACATGCTGTTGATGCGGCTGAATCCGTTGCGGGATTGGTCGAACATGCAGTTTCCTGGGGCGCTGATGGGGTGGTCTGCTCATCTCTCGAGCTCCCCACTCTGCGATCACAGTTCCCCAGCCTTTACACGGTTGTTCCGGGTATCCGGCCGGAAGGAACCTCGCCCAATGATCAGGCGCGCATCATGACTCCTGCGCAGGCCCGGGCCGCGGGTGCGAACGCGATCGTGGTGGGAAGACCCATCACGGAGGCGAAAAGTCCGCGCCATATGGTCCAGCGCGTGCTGAAAGAGCTTTCCGAGGAAGCTGTTTCGGCTTAAGAAGAGCGAGTGAATCTCACCATTAGAAATCCCCATAGTGTGCTTGCGGCCCTTGAGCGCCGTGCGCAAGACGTTATTCAGATCTCTCTGCCGCGAGGCGGAGCCCAGAGAGCTGGTGAAGCCTGGGAAGAGGTCGTCCGAGTGGCGCGATCCAAGGGAATTACGGTTTCCGAGGGCGGAGCTAAAAAGGCCGGACCTGCGGGGCCTCCTTCAAAGCACGGAGTGGATGCGGGGCGTGAGGGCGCAGCGGAAGCGCTTGTTCGTGAACGGCAGGGGGTTCCTGTTGAGGAGCTTTTTGCCCAAGGCCGCGAGCGAAAAAATGGGAGAGGCCTGTGGCTGGCGCTTGATTCCCTGCAGGATCCGCATAACGTAGGTGCGATTTTCCGGACCGCCGCGTTCTTCGGAGTGGAGGGCATCCTTCTCACTCAGGAGCGTTCCGCGCCGTTGTCTTCGACTGTTTATGATGTAGCGTCTGGAGGCGTCGAGTACGTTCCTTTCACGCTGCAGACGAATCTTCAGAGGGGATTCGAAGTGGCTAAGGAAGCTGGACTTTGGTTGCTGGGGACATCCGAGCACGCGAACGATGACATTTCATCCGTGGCGCATGACCGACCTTGGTTGCTGGTGCTCGGGAATGAAGAAAAGGGAATGAGGCGCCTGACGGAAGAGGCCTGCGATGTGCTTTGCCGGGTTTCGCCGCAAGGGAAGGTGACCTCGTTGAATGTGTCGGTCGCGGCGGGTGTTTTGATTTCGGCTCTGTCTCGGCCCTGATGAGAAGGCGGCTGAAACAGAGCCTTTTTCTAAAGAGCTTTCAATCAGAACATATAGGCGACGCTCAGGCCGAGAAGACCTGAAAAAGCGCCGATGCCGAAGTCTGCTTCACCATCAAGCACCTGAATGGCGGGACCGCCGTCAAGATGGATGATGACGTTATCCGCACCGGGAAATCCGAGCTCGAGGCCCACGACACCCGCGACGCTCAGCAAAAAATCAGCGGAGGCGGAGGTGGTCGCGATGGTCCCGAGGGCCAATCCTGCCCCCACATGTACGGACGCACGATCTTTCCTGGCGACCACATGCTTGAAGGCCGAGCCGACGCTAAATTGGAACGGGCTGGTCGATGGTAAGGTCAGGTAGACGTGAAGTGCATTGTCCGTATTGAGTTCCAACACGCCCAAGAGGCTCGCTGAGCCCATTGTGAAGCCCTCCACAGAGGCGAGGCCAAAGCCAAGTCGCTTTGAATCACCGGCTTCGTTCGACATTTCAGACGTGGAGACTGGCGCGGCGCCGGCCTGTCGTGCGCGGGTTTTTGGGGCAGCCGAGGCTGCCGTAACGAAGAGTAGGGTCGACAACAGAATTGCGCCGGTTGTCACGGCATTGTTTTTACGCATTCAGAGAGATTTAGCCGGTTCCTAAGTCGTGTCAACTGCAGTTAATTCGCATTTCGGCCCGGCGTTCGGCTACGAGGGCTAATAAATCATGCCAATCCGCTATTATCCGTTGACTTTCGACTCAAACGATGGAATTTTCGCCAAACTAACGCTGGCAGATTTGTCGGTATGGGCTGGTTTGTCTTCGATTTCTGGAAAACCGGGTTTCGAGGGGAAATTGGGTTCGCATTCGGGCTGGAGTAGCTCAGTTGGTAGAGCAGCGGTTTTGTAAACCGCAGGTCGTGGGTTCGAGTCCCCTCTCCAGCTCCATACTTACCTGTTTGTCGCGTTGGTAGTTCACAAGTTTCGGCCTGGAGAGATACCCAAGTGGCCAAAGGGATCAGACTGTAAATCTGACGGCGTTAGCCTTCGAAGGTTCGAATCCTTCTCTCTCCACCATTTTTTTCGCTGCATGTTGGAAAAAATGGGTTAAAAGGCGGTCTCCAACGGAGATTCGCTTTTTTGCGGAATTGGTGTGCGGGAGTAGCTCAGTTGGCTAGAGCATCAGCCTTCCAAGCTGAGGGCCGCGGGTTCGAGTCCCGTCTCCCGCTCCAGTTTTTCCGGCTTTTTTAGCGGGTTTCTGGAGTGAGCGTTCGAAAAAACGGTGGTTCGTAGTTGGTAGTAAGTAGTGCAGTAAAAGTGCGTAGTAGAAGTAGTTAGTGTGTAGTCAGTGTAGTGAGTTCAGTTAGTTCAGTTAGTTCAGTAATGTAATGCTCTTGTAGCTCAGTTGGCTAGAGCACTCCCTTGGTAAGGGAGAGGTCTCGGGTTCGAATCCCGACAAGAGCTCCAGTTTATTAACCGGTCGTAGGTTCCGGAAAAACCTATCCAAACAACGGAGGCTTGAAAAACATGTCGAAAGAAAAATTTGAAAGGACAAAGCCCCATTGCAACATCGGCACGATTGGCCACGTTGACCATGGGAAAACAACTTTGACCGCAGCGATCACGACGGTTCTCGCGAAGAAAGGCCTGGCGCAGGCTCGCGGTTACGATCAGATCGATAATGCTCCTGAAGAAAAAGAGCGCGGCATCACGATCAATACGACTCACGTCGAGTATGCGACCGAGAAGCGCCACTATGCGCACGTCGATTGCCCCGGCCACGCTGACTATGTGAAAAACATGATCACCGGCGCTGCTCAGATGGACGGCGCGATCCTCGTGGTTTCCGCCGCTGACGGCCCGATGCCCCAGACCCGTGAGCACATCCTGCTTGCCCGTCAGGTCGGCGTTCCCGCCATCGTCGTGTTCATGAACAAGTGCGACATGGTTGACGATCCGGAGCTTCTCGAACTCGTCGAGATGGAAATCCGTGAATTGCTCACCAGCTACAAATTCCCTGGCGATCAGATTCCGATCGTCAAGGGGTCCGCTCTCAAAGCTGGCGAAGGCGATACAGGTGAGCTGGGTGAACAGGCTATCATGAAATTGATGGAAGCCTGCGATACCTATATTCCTCAGCCGAAACGTGAGAAGGACAAGCCCTTCTTGATGCCGGTTGAAGACGTATTCTCGATTTCCGGTCGTGGAACCGTGGTCACCGGCCGTGTTGAGCGTGGCGTGATCAAGGTCGGCGAAGAAGTCGAAATTATCGGTCTCCGCCCAACCACCAAGACGGTTGTGACCGGCGTTGAAATGTTCCGCAAGCTCCTCGATCAGGGTGAGGCTGGCGACAACATCGGTGCCCTCCTTCGCGGCACGAAGAAGGAAGAAGTTGAGCGCGGACAGGTTCTCGCTCACACCGGCTCTGTAACCCCGCACAAGAAGTTCAAGGGCCAGGCGTATATCTTGACGAAAGAAGAAGGCGGCCGTCATACGCCGTTCTTCAACGGATATCGTCCTCAGTTCTACTTCCGTACGACTGACGTGACCGGTGTTGTGACTCTTCCGACGAACGTCGAAATGGTCATGCCTGGCGACAATATCGCGATGGACGTTGAACTGATCACCCCGATCGCCATGGAAAAAGAGCTGCGCTTCGCCATTCGCGAAGGCGGCCGTACCGTCGGCGCCGGCGTGGTTTCCGAAATCATCGAGTAATCCGACCGCCATTGGCGGATGGAGGCTTCTCGGGGGAGGAGCGGGCAACTGCTCCTCCCCGTTTGGAAGTTTCCGGATGATCGAAAAGGGCGGCCTTGGCCCCTTTCTCCACCGAGAAGAAGTCAGGCGACTAATAGAAGTTAGTTTCTAAGAAGTAGTGTTTAAAGGAAGTGAATTCAATGCGCGTGATAGTGAGTCTCGATTGTACCGAGTGCAAACGTAAGAATTATTCGACTACCAAGAACAAGCAGAAGACGACCGACAAGCTCGAGTTCAAAAAATTCTGCAAATTCTGTCGGAAACATACGCCGCACAAAGAAGGCAAGTAATTTCGCAAGTAGGGCAGTAGCTCCAACGGCTAGAGCAGCGGATTCCAAATCCGCGGGTTGTGGGTTCGAATCCCTCCTGCCCTGCCATTTCACGGGATAGGCGATATGGAAACACGATATCAAAAATGGGTCACAGTCAGTTACCTCGCGGCGGCCGTACTGGTCGGCTATGTCGTTTTCGCCCTGTCTCAGCGGCTTGCGGGTGTTTACGACTTGGAGACGCGCGTTCGCAATGTGGAGTTGATACTCCGCGGTGTCTCGGTTTTGTTGGCGGCGATTTTTTTCTTTGTTCTTTTACGGCATCAGAAAGCCAATACGTTCATGAACGAAGTGATGGTGGAGTTGTCGCGGGTTTCGTGGCCGACGCAAAAAGAAACCACGTCAGCAACCATGATCGTTTTGGTGATGGTGATCATATCCGGAGTCCTTTTGGGGTTCCTGGATTATCTGTGGACCGTTTTGTTGAAATGGGTCCTCTAAAAGGAGTGTCACGTGCCTGAAACTACTCAGCTACAGCAGAGCAGTGAAATGAACTGGTACGTTGTGCATACGTACTCGGGCTATGAGAATAAGGCCAAGCTTGCGCTCGAAGAGCGCATCAAAGCGGCAAAGAAAGAAGCTTTGTTTGGCGAAATCATTGTTCCTGAGGAAAACGTAGTCGAACTTGTGAAGGGCCAGAAGAAGACGACGAAACGTCGTTTTTTCCCAGGCTATATCCTGGTCAAGATGGTTCTTACCGACGAAACCTGGCACATCGTTAAAAATACTCCAAAAATTACAGGCTTTGTCGGCGACAAAGTTCGTCCGGTTCCTGTTCCGGAGAGCGATGTTCAGAAGATGACGAATCGGATCGCCGAGGGTCAGGTGAAGCCGCGGCCCAGGATCTCGTTCCAGGAAGGCGAAAGCGTCCGCGTGATCGACGGTCCGTTCTCGAACTTCAGTGGCGTTGTTGAAGATGTGAATCCGGATAAAGGTAAGGTCAAGGTGCTGGTAAGTATCTTTGGCCGTTCGACGCCGGTTGAACTCGATTTTATTCAGGTTGAAAAGATCTAACAGATCGTGTTAAGGGGTACCACTTATGGCAAAAAAGGTTGTTGGTCAGATTAAACTGCAGATTCCCGCAGGTCAGGCGAATCCTGCTCCTCCGGTTGGTCCGGCGCTCGGTCAACGTGGCGTCAATATCATGGAATTCTGCAAGGCGTTCAACGCCAAGACGCAGGATCAGAAAGGGATGATTATCCCCGTGATCATTACGGTCTATTCAGACCGTTCGTTCACGTTCATCACAAAAACGCCACCTGCATCGATTCTGCTCCTTAAAGCAGCTAAGATCGAAAAAGGTTCAGGCGAGCCGAACAAGAAAAAGGCCGGTAAAGTCACCAAGCAGCAGGTTAAAGAAATCGCGACATTGAAGATGCCCGACCTGAATGCAGCCACGGTGGAAGCAGCGATGCGGACCATCGAAGGCACGGCGCGAAGTGCCGGCATCACCGTCGAAGGATAAACTTTTTCAAACACAGGTGGGAGCTGTTTAGGCGGCGCTTGGACCACTGGAGGTAATACAAATGGCAGAGAAGAAGAAAAGGACCCATAGCGGTCGCCACGGAAAGAAATACGCTGCGGCAATGCAGAAGTTGGAGCTTGGGAAAAAGTACACGGTCGATGAGGCCTTTAAACTTTTGCCTGAAGTCGCTTACGCAAAGTTCGATGAAGCCGTGGACGTCGCCTTCAATCTGGGCGTGGATCCCAAGCACGCTGACCAGATGGTTCGCGGAGCCGTCGTCCTTCCTCACGGTATTGGCAAAACTGTTCGCGTTGCCGTTCTCGCAAAAGGTGAGAAAGCGAAAGAGGCCGAAGCCGCTGGCGCGGATTTCGTGGGCGCAGAAGACTTGATCGAGAAGATCTCAGGCGGCTGGTTCGACTTCGACAAGATGATCGCCACCCCCGACATGATGGTTGCCGTTTCCAAGATCGGTAAGATCCTCGGCCCCCGTGGCCTGATGCCGAACCCGAAGCTCGGCACGGTTACCTTTGAAGTGGCAAAAGCCGTGAAGGAACAGAAGCTCGGTAAGATGGAATATCGCACTGAGAAGACCGGGATCGTGCACGTCGCGATCGGTAAGAAGTCCTTCGGTCATCAGAAGCTCAAGGAGAATTTTCTCGCGCTTGCAGCTGTCCTGATCAAAGCGAAGCCGCCTACCAGCAAGGGAACATACATGAAGAATGTGACGCTCTCCTGCACGATGAGTCCCGGGATTTCGCTCGATCCCATGGATGTTTCCGGTACGGCAGTAGGCTGAGTTAATAACCAAAAGGTTTACCAAAGGTTAAAAAGATGAATCGCACAGATAAAGCCGAACTCGCTTCGGAACTGAAACAGAAATTCACAAAAGCCCAGGTCACGATCTTCGCGGATTACAAAGGTCTTTCCGCGACGCAGGCGGACAATCTCCGCAAAGTGATGCGTGGCGCGAACGCGGAAGTGAGAGTTTTGAAAAACAATGTCGCCCGGCTGGCCATGAAAGATGGCTCGTTCGGCGATGAAGCCAAGGCCCTGCTGGAGGATACCGTCGGACCGACGCTCGTCGCGTTTGCGTACGGCGATCCGGCCAGTGCAGCCAAGGTGATTCACAAATTTGCTCAGGACAATGAGGCGTTCACGCTCAAGGACAGTCTCATGGGGAAAAAGCGAATCGACGCTTCTGGTGTCGAAGAGCTTGCGAAACTTCCGAGCAAAGAAGTCATGATGGCCATGCTGCTTGGGACGATGAATGCCCCCATCACGAACTTCGTCGGCGTGCTTGCCGCTGTGCCTCGTAGTCTGGTCACAGTGCTGGCTGCCATCGAGAAGAAGAAGGAAAATCCCCAGGCGTGATGCGCTGCTTGGAGATCTGGAATCATTAACCATTTTACCGGCAATCAGGAAAGCTGCCGGCGATTGAATCAGCCCAAAATCATGACGATGGCGGGTGAAATAAAGAGGTAGAAAAAATGTCAGCAATCACCAAGGAAAACGTTATTTCCTTTATCGAAAACATGTCCGTTCTTGAACTCTCTCAGCTCGTGAAAGAGCTCGAGACCAAGTTCGGTGTTTCGGCCGCCGCCCCAATGGCAGTTGCTATGCCGGGCGCTGGAGCTGCTGCTCCGGCTGCTGAAGCCAAGACGGAATTCACCGTTGTTCTTGCCGCCGCCGGCGACAAGAAGATCAACGTGATCAAAGAAGTCCGCGCCATTACCGGCCTCGGATTGAAAGAAGCCAAAGACCTGGTTGAAGGCGCTCCGAAACCCTTGAAGGAAGGCGTCAGCAAGCAGGAAGCCGAAGACATCAAGAAGAAGCTTGAGGCTGAAGGAGCCAAGGTCGAGCTTAAGTGATCGTTTCTTGCTCGCTTTTTTTGATACCTCTGGTTCGTTATTTACCGTGCCGCACGCTAGGTAGCCCGAAACGGCGCCTTGCGTAGCGGTACGGGTATGTCCTATTTTGCCTGTCTGAGTGGCTTTGCCACTCGTGTATTGGACATCGCGCACGTGCGCAGTGTGCAATGCGCGAAAACCACTGTCTAAGGAGCAAGCATGGCCTCCCTTTTTTCGGAAAATCGCCGAATCCGTAAGGATTTCTCAAAGATCGCTTCGCCGGTGCAGATTCCGAATCTGATCGAGCTTCAACGAAAGTCTTACGATAAGTTCCTGCAAGCGGAAACCGAGCCCGCCAAGCGCGAGAGCACAGGCCTGCAGGCAGTGTTCAAGTCGGTTTTCCCGATTGAGGATTTCAATCGCACTGCGTCCTTGGAGTTCGAGAGTTATACGCTCGAGACTCCGAAGTACGATGTGGGAGAGTGCCGTCAGCGGGGAATGACCTTTGCCGCTCCTTTAAAGATCACCGTTCGTCTGGTGGTTTACGACGTGGATGAGGAGGCGGGCACCCGCAATATCCGCGATATTAAAGAACAAGAAGTCTACATGGGCGAAATTCCGCTCATGACGGAAGCGGGTTCTTTTATCATCAACGGAACAGAACGGGTTATCGTCAGCCAGCTGCATCGTTCGCCCGGCGTTATTTTTGACCATGACCAGGGCAAGAGTCACTCCAGCGGAAAGATTTTGTATTCCGCTCGCGTGATTCCTCATCGCGGTTCCTGGCTCGATTTCGAGTTCGACCACAAGGATCTTCTGTACGCCCGCATCGACCGCAAACGTAAGTTGCCGGCGACCATCGTTCTTCGCTCGATGGGCATGTCCACTTACGAGATCCTGAATTATTTCTATCGCATTGAACGCCTTCAGCTCGATAAAGACGGCAAGTACTACAAGCTTGTCGATCTGGAGATTCTTGCCGGCCAGCGCGCGGAAGATGACATCACCGATCCCAAATCCGGCGAAATCATCGTCAAGAAGAATCGGAAATTCACGAAGGCCATTATCAAGAAAATCGAAGAGGCCGGCATTAAGCGGCTCGAGATTCCTCAGGAGATGGTCATTGGTCGTATTGCGTCCGAAGATATCGTCGATGAAAAAACCGGCGAGGTTCTGCTCGAGTGCAACCAGGAAGTATCCGACGATAAGATCAAGGAACTTCGCGTCAAGGGCATCAAGGAAATTCCTGTCATCTACACGGATAACCTGACCTATGGACCGTTTGTTCGCGAGACCCTTCTGGCCGACAAGGTGTCGAGCCCCGAGGAGTCGTTGATCGAAATCTACAAGCGCATGCGGCCCGGTGATCCGCCGACCATCGAAGCAGCCAAGCAGCTCTTCGAAAACATGTTCTTCAATTCTGACCGGTATGACCTTTCACGGGTAGGACGCCTGAAGCTGAACTACAAGTTCCCGCACAATAACGTGCCGGCTGAAACGACCACTCTGACCAAGGAAGATATCCTTCAGACGTTGTTCTATCTTTGTGAGCTCAATAACGGCCGTGGAACCATCGATGATATCGATCACCTCGGTAATCGTCGTGTTCGCGCCGTCGGGGAACTTATCGAGAACCAGTATCGCATTGGTTTGGTTCGCATGGAGCGCGCGATCAAGGAACGCATGAGTATTCAGGAAATCGAAACCCTGATGCCTCATGATCTGATCAATCAGAAGCCCGTTTCAGCAGTGGTGAAAGAGTTCTTTGGATCCAGCCAGCTCTCACAGTTCATGGATCAGACGAACCCTCTCTCCGAAGTCACCCATAAGCGCCGGCTTTCTGCGCTTGGGCCGGGTGGTCTTACGCGTGAACGTGCCGGCTTCGAAGTCCGCGACGTTCATAACACGCACTATGGTCGTATTTGCCCGATTGAGACCCCTGAAGGTCCGAACATCGGTTTGATCGCCAGTCTCTCGACTTACGCTCGTGTGAACGAGTTCGGATTCATCGAGACTCCGTATCGCGTAATTCAGGGTCGGAAATTGGCTGATGAGATCAAGTTCTTCACGGCAACGGAAGAAGAAAACAAGATCATCGCCCAGGTTTCCGCGGATGCGCTGCGCTCCGGGAAATTTGCGACCGACCTTGTGGCCGCCCGACGTAAGGGTGACTTCGCTCTCGTGAACGCGGATGATGTTGAACTCATGGACGTTTCTCCGAACCAGCTCGTATCGATCGCTGCTTCGCTGATTCCTTTCCTTGAGCACGACGACGCCAACCGCGCGCTCATGGGTTCAAACATGCAACGCCAGGCCGTGCCGTTGATTCGTACTCATGCTCCGTTCATCGGAACGGGCATTGAGCGGATCGTGGCTCGCGATTCCGGCCAGATCATCGTCGCCAAGCACGACGGCGAGATCATCATGGTTGACGGGACCAAGATCGTGGTTCGTCGTACTCATAGCCGCACTGAAGAAGTTGGCTCTGATGTTGATATCTACAACCTTACGAAGTACCAGCGCTCCAATCAGAACACTTGCGTCACGCAGACTCCTGTCGTGAACGTCGGTGAGATGATCAAAGCTGGTGACATCCTTGCGGATGGGCCCGGAACGGACGCAGGCGAATTGGCTCTTGGTCAAAACGTGCTCATCGCGTTCATGCCTTGGGGCGGTTACAACTTCGAAGACTCGATCCTGATTTCCGAGCGGATCATCAAGGACGAAACATTCACTTCGATTCACATCGAAGAATTCGAGTGCGTCGCCCGCGACACGAAGCTTGGTAAAGAGGAAATCACTCGCGACATTCCGAACGTTGGCGAAGAGGCCCTGAAGGATCTCGATAACAGCGGCATCATTCGGATCGGCGCGGAAGTGAAGCCTGGCGATATTCTCGTGGGCAAGGTGACTCCAAAGGGTGAAACTCAGCTTTCGCCCGAAGAGAAGCTTCTTCGTGCGATCTTCGGCGAAAAGGCTGGCGACGTTCGCGATACTTCCCTGCGCGTCCCCTCGGGTGTTCAGGGTATCGTGATCAACGCACAGGTCTTTGCTCGCGAAGGTACTGAACCAGACGAGCGCACCAAAACGATCCTTGAAGAGCAGATCGCCAAAATCCGTCGAGATGAAAAAATCGAGACGGATGCGATTCGGCAATCAGCCTTCAACAAGATCGCGAGCGTTCTCGAAGGAGCGAGCACCACGGGTAAGCTGCTTTCCGAAGACGGCTCTGAGGAGCTGCTAAAGAAAGGCCAGAAGTTGGATCGCGTCATTCTGGGTGCGATTCCCTTTGATCTCCTTGGATTCATCCCGGTGAAGGATGAAATTGAGCAGGATGTCACTACGGTGATGAAGACTGCCAAGGAAAAAATCGAAGCAGTTCGTTACGTCTTCAAAGAGAAGATGGATAAGCTGAAGCGTGGTGATGAGCTGGCTCCTGGCGTGATCAAAATGGTCAAAGTCCAGATCGCTATCAAGCGGAAGCTCCAGGTCGGCGATAAGATGGCCGGCCGCCATGGAAACAAGGGTGTTATCAGCCGGATTCTGCCAGTTGAAAACATGCCGTTCCTTGCGGACGGAACTCCTGTGGACATGGTTCTGAATCCGCTGGGCGTGCCGTCTCGTATGAACATCGGGCAGTTGCTCGAAGTGACCCTGGGCTGGGCCGCTTACGGCGTGGGCCAGAAGATCAACGAGTATCTGCAGAATTTCGACAGCCAGAAGCTGCGAAAAGTCCTGAAAGACACTTACGCGTCACCAGAGGTCGACAAATACATGGATAAGGCGTCCGACGAAGAGATCAAGCGCATGGCGCAACATCTTAAGTCAGGCGTTCATGTGGCGACCCCGGTGTTCGACGGTGCGAGCGAGAAAGATATCGAGAAGATGTTGAATCTCGCGAATCTCCCGCTTCGCGGTCAGACAACGTTGTACGACGGAGTCACCGGTGAGCCCTTCGCGGAAGATGTCACTGTCGGCGTAATGTACATGCTGAAGTTGCATCACCTGGTCGAAGAGAAGATCCATGCACGCAGTATCGGTCCGTACAGCTTGGTTACTCAGCAGCCGCTGGGTGGTAAGGCGCAATTCGGTGGTCAGCGTTTGGGAGAAATGGAAGTTTGGGCGCTCGAGGCATACGGCGCTTCATACGCACTCCAGGAATTCCTGACCGTTAAGTCAGACGACGTCACCGGTCGTAATCGAATGTACGAAGCCATCGTCAAAGGCGAGCACCTGCTTGAGGCCGGTCTCCCCGAATCCTTCAACGTTCTCGTGAAAGAACTCCAGAGCTTGGCGCTCAATGTGGAGTTGATCGAGGAAGAGGAAAAGGACTTGAAAGGCGAGCTGCTCTGATTGTCTTGGTGGCCCCCATCGGAGGGGCCACCGAATTTTTCAGCAAGTTTCAGTTTCAGATAGTTTGATTTAAAAATGGCCCCGAACCGGGGCCGGAACGAGGGCGAAAGATGAAAGACCTTCTCAATTTTTTCGATAAGCCAAAAGATCCGTTGAGCTTCACGGGAATCCGCATTTCGCTGGCATCCCCGGAGAAGATCCGCGAATGGTCTTTCGGCGAAGTCAAAAAGCCGGAAACAATCAATTACCGCACGTTCAAGCCTGAAAGGGACGGCTTGTTCTGCGCAAAGATTTTCGGGCCAGTGAAGGATTACGAGTGTAATTGCGGCAAGTACAAGCGCATGAAACACCGCGGAGTTGTCTGCGAAAAGTGCGGCGTTGAAGTCATTCAGTCGAAGGTTCGTCGTGAGCGTCTTGGCCACATCGAGCTTGCCACGCCCGTGGCTCATATCTGGTTCCTGCGCTCTCTTCCGTCTCGTATCGGCGCGCTTCTGGATATCACGCTGAAGGATCTGGAAAAGGTCCTTTACTGCGAAGCATACGTGGTCCTCGATCCCGGAAATAGCGGACTCGAAGAGCACAGCGTCGTCAGTGAAGAGAAATACTCTCAGCTGGTTAAAGAAGGGATGACCTTCACCGCTGTCATGGGTGGCGAAGCTATTCGCGACATGCTGAAAAAGGTTGATATCGAAGTGGCTTCGCGTCAGCTCCGCCGCGAGTTGAAACAGACTACGTCCGAAGCTCAGCGCACGAAGCTCTCGAAGCGTCTGAAGGTCGTCGAAGCGTTCAAATCCAGTGGCACGAACAAGCCTGAGTGGATGATGCTGGAAGTGATTCCGGTTATCCCGCCGGAGCTGCGTCCTTTGGTTCCGCTCGATGGTGGTCGTTTTGCCACCTCCGATCTGAACGACCTCTATCGGCGCGTGATCAATCGCAATAACCGGTTGAAGCGCCTGATGGAGCTCAATGCTCCTGAGATCATTATTCGCAACGAAAAGCGCATGCTCCAGGAATCCGTGGATGCACTCTTCGATAACGGTCGTCGTGGGAAGACCTTCACGGGTCCGAACAAGCGTCCGTTGCGTTCACTTTCCGATATGCTGAAAGGCAAGCAAGGTCGCTTCCGTCAGAACCTGCTCGGCAAACGCGTCGACTATTCCGGTCGTTCCGTGATCGTGGTCGGCCCCGAGTTGAAGCTGCATCAATGCGGTCTTCCGAAGGTGATGGCGCTCGAACTCTTCAAGCCCTTCATTTACAACAAGCTGTCTGAGTACGGCTATGTGACCACGATTAAGTCGGCCAAGAAGATGGTCGAAAAGCAACGCCAGGAAGTCTGGGACATCCTGGAAGAGGTGGTTAAAGAACATCCGGTCATGCTGAATCGCGCTCCGACCCTCCATCGTTTGGGTATTCAGGCGTTCGAGCCGGTCCTGATCGAAGGAAAGGCCATTCAGCTTCATCCGCTCGTTTGCGCGGCGTTCAACGCCGACTTCGACGGTGACCAGATGGCAGTTCACGTGCCACTCTCGATCGAAGCTCAGATCGAAGCTCGCGTGTTGATGATGTCGACGAACAACATCCTGTCGCCAGCGCACGGCAAGCCGATCATCGTTCCCAGTCAGGACATTGTTCTTGGGCTCTATTACATGACCCGTGAACGTCCTTTCTCCAAGGGCGAAGGCAAGATGTTCTCGAATCCGATCGAGGTCCATTACGCCTATGACGCGGGGATCGTCAAGCTGCAGTCTAAGATCAAATGCCGCATCAATGGCAAGGTTTGGGATACAACTGTCGGCCGGGCGCTTCTCTCCGAGATCGTGCCAGTTGAGATTCCTTTCTCCGTTTACAACAAAGTACTCGGCAAGAAGGATTTGGCTGAACTGATCGACGTTTGTTATCGCCTTACTGGTAACAAGAAAACCGTTCTTCTTGCAGACCATCTGATGCAGACCGGCTTCCGCGAGGCCATGCGTGCAGGTATCTCAATCTCCATTCACGACATGCAGATGCCCAACGAGAAAAAAGAACTTCTCGATAAGGCGTATCAGCAAGTGCACGAGATCGAGAATCAGTACATCGAAGGTCTCATCACGGATGGCGAGCGCTACAACAAAGTCATCGATATTTGGGCGCAAACCTCTGAGCAGATCGCAAGCGCGATGATGAAACAGCTCTCGTCACAGACGTTCCAGGCCCCGGTCGCATGGAAAGGCAAGGAACGGCAGCTTACCGGCCCGGCCTTCAACTCCATCTTCATGATGGCCGATTCCGGAGCTCGAGGCAGTAACGCTCAGATTCGTCAGTTAGCGGGTATGCGCGGTCTGATGGCCAAGCCCTCAGGCGAAATCATCGAAACCCCGATCGTCGCGAATTTCCGCGAAGGTCTGACGGTTCTGCAGTATTTCGTTTCGACTCACGGTGCTCGTAAAGGCTTGGCCGATACCGCATTGAAGACTGCGAACTCAGGATACCTGACCCGTCGTCTGGTTGACGTCTCTCAGGACGTCATCGTGACTGAACCGGATTGCGGTACCCTGGATGGTTTGTATGTCGGTGCATTGATCGAAGGCGGCGAAATCATCGAGCGTATGGGTGACCGTATTCTCGGTCGCGTGGCCCTGGACGACGTGATTGATCCGGTTACGAATGAGACACTCGTCGCTGCTAATACCGAAATCGACGAAGACCTCATGAAGAAGATCGATGATGCCGGTATTGACCGCGTTCGGATCCGCTCGGTGCTGACCTGTCAGTCCAAGAAGGGTATTTGCGGCCTCTGTTATGGCCGTGACCTCTCTCGGGGACGCATGGTGAATATCGGTGAAGCTGTCGGCGTAATCGCCGCGCAGTCCATCGGTGAACCCGGCACCCAGCTGACGATGCGTACGTTCCACATCGGTGGTACGGCCTCTCGTCGTGCTGAGCAGTCCAGCTTGGAAGCCAAGACGAAAGGAACGGTGAGGTTCCACAACGTCGTCACGGTGACGAATAAAGAAGGCTACCTGACGGTCATGAACCGAAACGGTGAGATCGCGATCATCGACGCCAATAACCGCGAACGTGAGAAATATCCGATCGTTTACGGCGCCAAATTGGTGGTCAAAGACGGTGAAGGAGTCGAAAAAGGCAAGCTGATGGCTGAGTGGGATCCTTATTCCACGCCGATCGTGACGGAAGCCTCCGGTGTCATTCAGTTCGAAGACATTGAAGAAGGCGTTACGATGCAGGAGCAGTTCGACAGCGTGACCGGCCTTTCGCACAAGGTGATCATCGAGTCCAAGGCTACTGATAAGCGGCCGAAGCTCCTTATTACCGATGGTAAAGGCAATGTCCTCAAGATCGAAGGTAGTAACCGCGTGGCTCGTTATATGCTGCCCGTCGGAGCCAACCTCGTTGTTTTGGACGGTGACCAGATCAAAGCCGGTGACACGATTGCGAAAATCCATCGTGAAACGACGAAGACTAAGGACATCACGGGCGGTCTGCCCCGCGTGGCCGAACTCTTCGAAGCACGTAAGCCGAAAGACGCGGCTGTTATTACTGAAATCGACGGTATCGTCAGCTTCGGTAAAGACACCAAGGGCAAACGCAAGGTCGTCGTGACCCCGGAAACGGGCGAAGCGAAAGAGTACCTGATCGGTAAAGGTCGCCACCTCGCGGTGAACGAAGGTGATTACGTAAAAGCCGGTGAGCCGCTGATGGATGGTCCGATCAATCCGCACGACATTCTGCGGGTTCTCGGTGAGAAAGCCCTCGCCAAGTACCTCGTGGACGAAGTGCAGGAAGTCTATCGGTTGCAGGGCGTTAAGATCAACGACAAGCACATCGAGACAATCGTCCGCCAGATGCTCCGCAAGGTTAAAATCCGGGATGTGGGTGATACCACGTTCCTCCCAGGCGAGCAGGGTGAGAAGGCATCGTTCGAGTTGGAGAACCAACGAGTCATTCAGACCGGTGGCGCTCCGGCGACGGCGGAACCTTTGCTCCTCGGTATCACGAAGGCCTCGCTCAGTACTGAGAGCTTCATTTCGGCAGCTTCGTTCCAGGAAACCACGAAGGTGTTGACCGAAGCCAGTATCGCGGGCCGTGTGGATTATCTCCGTGGCTTGAAGGAAAACGTGATCATGGGTCGTCTGATCCCGGCAGGTACCGGTATTACGAAGTACAAGTACCTCCAGATCCAGGTTTCTGAGGAAGCAGAGATGGAAAAAGAAGCGATGAACGAGCCGGCTTCTTTGTCTGCCACCTGATCTGACTTATTAAATTCGAGGCCATCGCGGCTGTAGCAGTCGCGGTGGCCTTTTAGTTTCCGGTCGATTCTTGAGATGGGCGCTTAGCTCAGCGGTAGAGCAGGGTCTTTACACGGCCAAGGTCGCAGGTTCAATCCCTGCAGCGCCCACCATTCAAGCCTTTAAATGAACTTAGAACAGAAAATTTTTTATTGGTAAAAACGAGGGGGAAGCAAACGCTTCCCCCTTTTTTATTTGTTCCGTCCCCACAAAATAGAGCAATTCACACCCGTCCTTGGTGATCAGGACCTTGTGGATCAGGGCTTGGGCGATCCTTCGTTTGACCTCCGGGGAGACTGACTCCAGCTGCGTCTTCAGACGCTCCAGTAATCATCCTGCCAAACGCGGTCCTCCAGCTTTCGTGCAGGAATCCGGAATGGATTGCAGCGATCGCCCCATAACGCCTGTTTTTGATCTCCGGCCGAATAGCTCCGATAAACCAAATCGCCAGACCATCTCATTGTGATAGAGGCGATGCGTTGTTTTCGAGTTCTAACGGGGCCCTCGAGCCACTACGAATTTACAGGATGTGTCTTCGTAGGATGACAGATTCCTGTATGTTCTGGGCGGCGAGAGGCACAACTAAGACAGAATGATTCCGGCCAAAGCTCGGATAATGGCCATTCCCTTGATATGCAGCCCAGTGGGCCATGTCTTGGAGCTGAAACTAGTGCTTTGAGCTGAGTCATTCGGATAACCAAAGTCCAATTCTGGATATCTCGGCAAATCCGGCAACAAGTCTCAATTCAAAAAGCTGGACGCTATTTTCCAACCTCAAAGAGATCAATCGCCATACTGTATACAGCTTCGTCTCCGGATTCTTTGAGTACGGTCTCGGTCCGTTGAATGCTGTCCAAGAGGATGGCCTTGATACGTTCGGAGTCCTTACGGGAAATGCTGAGAACGAGCGAGTAATGTAATTCGTCCCCTCTCGGATCAGCGAGCTTTTCGAGAGTGCGCAATCTCCAGTTCGTGTGATGGCGACCTACGAGTGGCGAGGCCGAATCAATATGCATTCGCACAGGCCCCGAACGGTATCCCCGGTGGTCGTTGTCGGCGAGACCGTTGGAGACGAAGAATTCCAGAATCCTTTTTGTCCGTTCGGGCGAAATGTCGAGATATGACGAAATCGCCTGAACCGTGTTGAGGCGCGGATTGAGCAGGCACATGTGCACTGCCGTATAAGTCCAATGACTGTAATATTCCAGCTGCTGTTGAAGCGCCATGCTCTGCTGGGCCTTTACTCGTTCACGGATTTCCATGCGCGTCTTGAGAATGGAATCGATCTTTTGGCGATAGAAGGCGCGAAGTTTTGTGGAGCCCGCTTTCGTCAATGAATGCAGAAGTAGGAGGAACTCCATCTCGTCAGGCGTGAGTTTCAGGAATTCGCCCGTACTGAAGGCGTGCTCTGAGCTGAAGTGGGCCCGCTTGTTGAGCACCAGCGACACGAAACTGAGTTCGCAGCGAAGGTGCTCAGCAAGACTGGAACGACCTCCGCGCCCGGGACCCTTTGTGGGAAACTCGGCTGTGAGAAAATCGCGATAATCGGAGTGTTCAAATAAATCTATCTTATCCATCGCTTAATAGTGATATTATATTTGATTAAATATTTAGTTGCATCTTTAAACATAAACGAAAGGATAAATGACGCACTGTGTTGTATTTTCAGGTCATCTCAAACTCGGTGTTTGAGAAAGACGACTGCCTGGGCAGTCCAGACGCTGAAAATAAGGAGTGACCTATGTTGAAGTGGAAGCAGAATGAAAGTTTCAAAAAGTGGATCGTGGTGGGAAGCGTGCTTGCTTCCTCGGGCTTTGGGCTGGCGGGGAGCCTAGTGCCGCGCCAGGCGATGGCGCTCGATATCCTCACGGCACCGATCCAGGTCTTCACCCAGCCTTGTTACAACTACTTGCGGTACAGGGTTGCAAACGCGTTTTGCTACACACAGAAGCACAATTATGCGTTTTCGCACGACGATCTTCATGGAGGATTCGAAGACATGGGCCTCCTGGTGTACCTGGCCGGGTTGCCGTTCATGATCCTGGACGAAAAGACGAATACCTCGGTCCTGGACTCGGAAGCCCTCAAAGCCCAGGGCTATACGGAAAGCGAAATTCTCGCATACAAGTCTGATCTCGAACTCGTGGACCGCGAGTCCGAACTGAGACAGGTGAACTCCGAAGAGAAGGCGATCCGGTTACTGACGGAGTTGAAAGCGAATGCACAGCTCGCTCAGATCACAATCGAGATCATGGGTATCTAGAGATGCGCATCGCATTGGGGTTGCTGGTGGCACTGTGCTCTTTCTCCGCCTTTGGCGGAGAAAGAGTCTGCATCCTCTCGATCTTCGCGAATGATTCGAAGGAAAGCGCGAAGGTCGAGAAGGCGTTTCGAAAATATCCTGAAATTGAGGTATTTCAGGCGCCACGTTTTGAGGAAATCAGGGCTTGTTTCAACGGTGAATATGATGAGGTACTGTGGGTTTCTCACGGCACGGTAACGGGCGTGACCACCCCATACTTCACCCCCGTATTCGTGGATGGCGACACGGGTAAGAAATCCCTGCTTTATCCCAGGTTCTTCGAGGCCATCGCCCGCGGGCTTCCGGAGCGTCCGATCACGCTTAGGGTGGCCTCGTGCGGAGCAGATGACGATCGACTGCAAAACACCATGACACCCCTCTTTGAGGCGATACGGTCCAGAGGGGGAACGGTTGAGTTCGCCCCCCGGCTGCGGTTGGCTTCGTGGCTCTCCGGCAAGTCCATGACAAACCTCAGCCGCTCCTGGCTTCAGCGGAGCGCGAAGGGGCACTGACTACTGGCTCGTACACGACACGGTCATGAAGTAATCGTCGAAGACCACGTTCTTTACCGTCGTTCCGGTGTAAAACTCGTCGCCAAAGGGATCGACCAGTATGGTTTCGTTGAAAAGTGTCTTTTGTTCGCCGTAGAGCCAGAGGAAGGACGACTTGTCATTGCGCTCGGAATCGACGATTTTGAGCCGGAGATAACCTTCAGAGCCAATGACCCAAAGCGCTTTTACGTCCCGCTTCTTGTTGAGATTGAAAAGTTTGGCGCCGCCCCCCGAGGCCCCTGTGAACGTCAACACGGCAGAGGTCGAACCTAGGGGTTCGCCGGGTATGGGCTTACCGGAGAGGGTCTTCTTGAGTTTGTATACTGAAATACTGCAGATATTGGTTTCGTTTTCCCGGAATTTCCAGCTGTGTTTGCGAAACTGGTCGTACTTCGAAGTCTTGTGGTAGTCTCCTGTCGTTTCGATCCCTTCGAGCACGCAAAGCTCGTGATGCAAAAACTTCTCGCGCTCTATGGCATTTTCGATCTGTTTCCATCCATCACGGTTGAGGAGCGAAATAGGAACCCCGTCATGCTTGAAACTGTAGCCCGTGCTCTCCTGGATTACTCCCGAAGAAGTTTTCACGGAAAGTGGCTGCGATACCATCAGGATCTTCAGTTTTTCGGCGGCATTCAGCAGCTTTTTTTTCTCCTCGGGCGTGTAGATCTGCGGACCTGCCTGCGAGATGGCCTTCTGCAGTGCGGTGAGCGAATGCGTGGCTGCTTCGAGGCCGTCCTTGTCTCCTCCGCCGCTGGTGCCGCCCCCGTCGGCAAGCAGGATCTTGCCAGAAAGTTCCTCGAGAGAAGTAATGATTGCGGCGGATAGTGTGGCTGTGGTTGCGGCTGCGACCGCGCAATCGGGGCAAGTCTGATTGGATGCCTTGGCTTTGGCGCAATCTTCCGGTTTTGCGGTTTTGATGAACTGGCCGCCCCTTGTGTAAGCGGCACAGGTATCTGGCCCTTCTTTGAGGGGTTCATATTTTACGCCGAGATCCGCCATGCAACCCGAGACAGGTACCTGGCGTTCGGAACTTGGCGGGCCGACAAGAATTTCGGTACAAGTAGCGAAAGTTTTGCCTTCTTTCGCCTGGATTCCCCAAAAATGTAATATGGCCACCGGATTGGGCGGGTCTTTTTTGGGGGTTGCGTCTGCCGAGGCGAGACTTGCCGCGATCGGCAGCAGTAGCGGCGCCAGGTTTCTCAGTCGAAGGGCTTTGGAAATCCTTGGTGCAGGCATGCGCGCTCCTCAGCAAGCTTATCGGAAACTATTAGTGTTTCTTTAAGAGTGTGCAGCCGGAGCGCCACTCCACTGACAGGGCCTGTCCAAAAATTTTACACTCGCTTTGACCTGTCACTAGATGCGCGATGCGGGGATTCGAGGGCAGGAGAGGCATATCGCTTGTTCTAGATGTCTGGGGCGGGAGTCACGGCAACGCCTATGCCGCGAAAAACTCCCTGGCCAACAACACCAGATCTCCCTGGGTTCTTGTTTTTATAGGCAGGCAAGCAGCGAATCTTAGGATCGCGCTACCCCGAGCGTGTATAGCCCTCGGCCGTTTTGCGCGACTCGCGTGAGACTCAGCCCGCCGTTTTTGTCACCGCAAAAGCTGGATGAAATTCGACAACCCCCTGAGGGAGCCCGCACTGAAATGCCAACACCATGAAATTTTCGGGCGGGACACCGGGGTATTTCAGACAGTCGCGGTTTTCGAAACCAAATCGGTGGTAGTAAAGA
>Ga0154382_173_pt1 | contig 65879 bp, 61 predicted proteins | sample RifGroB1_FD_105626 | JGI IMG/M metagenome (GOLD analysis project Ga0154382, IMG submission 105626) | Bdellovibrionales bacterium GWB1_55_8 | reverse complement strand
TCAGAAGCGTGGGCACCGGCATCTCGTGAAGAACCATCGAAGCGACGGCCGCACCCATGCTCGCGTCCGCAAGAGGCGTGATCGGAGGTGAAGCGAGGTCATGCTCAATCAGGGTCGGGGCAGGTTGCTGCGCACGAAGCAGCGTATGTGCCCGGCGGATCATGCTTGGCTGGCCTTCCACTCCGAAAATCTGCGCCTGAGGATATCGTTTCACGAGGTCCATCAGGAAAAGTCCCGGGCCCGTTCCGAAGTCCACGATGCTGGATGGGGAACCCAGGTTTCGCGAGAGGAAACTCCAGAAAATCTCATCGAAGCGACCGGGGTAGGAGCGGATCATCTGATCAGCGAACTCCTCGAAATTCCGGTGATGAGCAGCCAGGTGGGTCATTGTTTCGTCGTTTAGAATCATAGGCTGGATCATAGGCAAAGGTGCTCGCCAAGAACAGCGCAAATAATTTATAATCCCTGGCATGTCACAGAAATTTGAGAGTTTGCCCGGTCTGAATCTGCCACTACGCACCATTTATTGTATTGGCCGCAATTACGCCGAGCATGCCAAGGAGCTGCAGAACCCGCTTCCCAGTGAACCCGTTGTTTTTCTGAAGCCCGCGTCAGCGGCGTGCGGGTCGGGAGCGGAGGTGGTGCTTCCGTCTCAGAGCACGCGGGTCGATCACGAAGTGGAACTGGTGGTGGCGATCGGGAGAGAGGGAAAGAAAATTCCCGCTGAAACCGCCATGGCTTATGTGGCCGGCTTTGCTGTCGGAATTGATTTTACCGCTCGAGATCTTCAGGAGGCCGCGAAAAAGAAGTCGCTTCCCTGGACCGTGGCCAAGGGCTTTGACACGTTTGCGCCCATCAGCCATTTTATCCCCGCGAGTGACATAGCCCCCCATGCCGATTTCAGGATCGCTCTTGAGGTGAACGGAGAACGTAAACAGTCCGTGAATACCTCTGAGATGCTTTTTTCAGTACCGACACTCATTGCTTATCTATCGACTATCTTCACGCTCAGGCCCGGCGATGTGATTTTCACCGGTACCCCGGCCGGGGTTTCTCCTGTTCACGCGGGAGATCGCATTCATGCGTCTCTTCAGGCTGGAGAACAGCACGCCGCTTTGGATGTCAGAATCAAGAGCGAGAGCTGAGCCTTAGTTTTCCCAGCTTTTGAAGAAGTCCTCGCAAATACTCAAGTCCACTTCCGTGTAAGGAAGCGTGTCATCGAGTGGGGCAATTCCGCCTGGGAGTGAAGCCATGCTTCTTGGTGCCACTCGGAACAGGTAACCCGTCCGTTCCATGGAGCGCGCGCGGTAGCCGACCTGCAGCTTTTCATCGCGATGATAAGAGAAGAGCTGCCAGCCCGTGTCGTCCTGCGAGTAAAACGCGATCGCGTACCATTTGTCGGATGGCATCATCTGGAAAATGAAGAGCGCCGTCGACGGATCGACATCGCCGCCTGAGCTGGCGCGAACGCCCGGCCCGCGCCATTCCGAAAAAATATTGCCGGGATCTTCCGTATGCGTCAGGAGCACGCCTTCGAGACAGCCGCGCAGCTTCTCGGCTCCCTGATAAAGAACGGGGCGATCGATGGAAGTGGGCAGAGCCTGGGCATGGGAAAACGGCAGGATCGAAGTGATTGAAAGGAGGGCCAGCAGAAGAACTTTCATCCCGGTGTTCATTCCAGTGTACATTCGATGACTCTCTCCGATTTTTTTGATCTCGGCAAATATCTAAAAAGGGCAGGCCCCGAAAAAGTTGAAAACTCTTTGCCAGGTATCGCCCCAGCGGCAGCGCAGAAAAAGGCTCTCGGAGGTAACCGGATGCGTAAGCCGCAGGGAGTAAGCTTTCAGTAGCAGAGCGCGGGTTTCGAGGACCGTGCGGAAGTGGCGGTTATGTTTGCCATCCCCATAAACCGTATCGCCGATCAAAGGGTGCGAGATATGGGCGAAATGCCTTCGAATCTGATGCTGGCGTCCGGTCTTCGGCTCGACCCGCACCAGGGAGTAGCGCGACGTGGCGTAGCGCCCTACGGCGACTTCTTTTTCCGTCCGGAACAGCGTTTCATATTGGGTGAGTGAAGGTTTTGCCGGCAGCGCCGTTTCATCGTCTTCACGAGCGTCCAGGTCTGAGAGCGGATGATCGATCGTGCCCTCGTCCGGGGTGAAGCCGCGCACGACAGCATAGTACCGCTTCTGAATTTCCTGAGCTTGAAAGGCCGACTGCAGGTTTCGTGCGATTTCGGGGGTCAGGGCGAAGAGGAGAACGCCCGATGTGGCCGAGTCCAGGCGATGCACGGGATAAAGCTTTTCCTCGAGCTGTTTACGAAGCAAAAAAAGGCAGTTCTTGTTCCGGGAAAGCGAGTGCGCGGGATTTTCCGGTGGGTGCACCTGAAAGCCGGCGGGCTTTTCAATCGCGACCAGCCATTCATCTTTGTGAAGGATCCTGAAATGCATCAGCGAAGGTCCTCGATTTCAACCACCACCGCCTGGTCGTTTTCGATTTTCCAGCGCACGTCAAAGTCATAGAGACGGCAACCGTAAGACTCTGAAGCACCGGTTTGCGTTTGAGCCCTTCTTGTTTGAAAAGAGGGCCTCGGATCCTGCTGAATGACCTGTTCAATCAATGCACGAAAACGCGTGAACCCCTGGGCTTCGAAATCACTGATTGCTTGAAGAGCCGCCGCGGTGAATTCGACACCCGTCTCGCGCCGGATTTCCGCGCTCGGTGTGGCCCACCCTGAAGAAGCTTCTGGAATGCTGTCGGAGTAGGGAACATAGGGCTTCACATCGAGCACCGGGGTGCCATCCAGAAAATCGATTCCTCTGAGGTGAAGTTCAGCTCCTCCCGGAGCATCGGCGACAATCTTTTCCAATTTCACGGCTGAAAGCCCGATCGGGTTCGGGCGATGTGGGGAACGCGACGCGAAGACTCCGACTTTCTGAGTCCCGCCCAGGCGTGGGGGTCGGACGAGTGGTTTCCAGCTGCCTTCCTCGCTTGGTGTATTGCCGTGGAAAACCGTTACGATCCAAACGTGTGAAAACCCCTCGAGCCCGCGAAGCGCGTCCCGGAACTCCTGGCCGTCGTTGAACTTCAGAACAGCCCTCGAATCGGGTACCAGCCCTGCCTGTCTAGGAATTCCAAATTTCTCCCGAAAGCACGAGCGGATCGTGCCGACCGGAGTGAATTCTAATTTCTGATCCATGCCTTGGGTGATTACCTTGCCTGCGAGTCAGTGTCACGTTGACCCTTATTTTTCCTTAAAAACAGAGGGCAAGCGGTATCAGCCTGGCCCTGGTCCCAGTGAAGGCCGGCGGGCCCGAGTGCGCGTCAATTTGAAGTTCTCGTTTTTTAAGGTGTTTTGAGTTAGAAGAAGGCGCCCGACAAGCGGACGGCGTGGCACCTTGCTTGCTTTCCGGCTCCTGCTATTGACCGTTTGTTGGCAGCCACAGGGGGACTCATGAAAATATCCGCGGCAGTTCTGGCTTTGGTGTTCCTGATTTCGACAACCGCATCCGGGCTCGCAGCAGAAAGGCCCCGTCCGGGACCACGGCCGTCACCCACGACGTCTCCCGGGCCGAGGCCGACAGCGACGCCGACTCCTAGGCCCACTGCGACCGCCACACCGACTCCGCGTCCGATCGAACTCGATCTCAGTGGCGCCCGCCGCTCCGGCCATCATGATGGACAAGCCGATGGTTCACGTGAAGGCAACGTGCGCGGACCTGCTGAAGGCGACCGCGAAGGCCGCGAGCGTGGGTTTCGCGAGGGCTTTGATCGCTGCGAACGCGACGAAAAGCGAAAAGCTTACGACATCGGCTATCGCGAAGGATTTGTCCGGGGCGAGTATGAAGGCAACTCCAACGGGCAGCGCGAAGGTGAATTCAACGGACGCGCAGAGGGCGAACGTGAAGGCCGTTCCGATGGCCTTGCCCGCGCCAATCGCGACGCGAAGAACGAGGCAGAACCCCTGGGTCGCGCTCGCGGGACGAGCGAGGCCAATCAGTCCGATGCCTCTGAACGAGGCCGCGCCGATGGCATTGCCTCGGGCGACAGGGATGCCCTCGGAAAAGCCGTGGCCGAGGATTACACGCGCGGAAGGAAAGACGTTCGCGATGAACGATTCGCGGAGCCCATCGATTCAGAAGACGAATTCAGCCAGCGCTCAAGCGCGCCGGGGTTTGCGCAGAAAATCAAACAGGGCTTCCAGGCTCTTTTGAGTTCGGCGACCGCCTCATCAGCTCATCCTGATCGGCGGTTTTATAATCCCCGCCCGCGCTACAACACACCGGAAGAAAGACGCGCTTACGAAGGCGGCTATTCCGATGGCTACAATTCCGGTTTCCACACGAATTACCGTTACGCGTTTGATTCGGCTTACGATCGCGCGCGGCGCCTCGGTGCGGAGGATGGCTGCCGAAGCGCTCGGAGCCGGAGTTACGATTATGATCTGCGCCGTGGCCATGCGGATGGGCATGCCGCCGGTTATTCTCGCGCTTACAACGACGCTTATGGCCGCGCACATCGCTATGCCTACGATCAGGCGTTCTCGAATGCCTCCCAGGTCGCTTATCGCGACAGCTACCAGGGTTACTACAACCAGCACTTCGAGGAAGCTCGCAGGGCAGCTTACGAAGAACGAGTAGGGGAGCTTTATCAGGCCGCCTACAATGCCGCCTATCGCAAGAAGTTTGACGAGGTTTATCCCGGCTATGCGGCGGAACAGTACCGTCGTGGCCAGATCGACGAGGACAAGGATTTTGAACTCAGGCCTGTCCGGCTCCTTCAGGCCGAAGCGACCGAGACAATCCCGAACGGCCTCTATGAACCTGGAGAGCTGCTCCGAATCCGTGTTCAGCTGAGGAATTTCGCGGATGCCGCGGAAGCCGGCAAAGACGTCAAAATCCAGCTTCAGGCGCTTGATTCCGGTTCGGCGGTGATCGGTGTCGCGGAAACGGTGCTTTCTCGCGGGCTGAAGGCGAAAAGCCTCACCCGCGTTTCTGAACTCCTGGAATTCCGGCTTGAAGAAGCAGCGGTTGGAAGGGCAGTATCCTTCCGGGTCACGGCTTTTTTCCAGGGCCGCAATATTGGAGAGAAGGTCATCAAGATCGTTCCGCACTTCGTTCTCGGGATTGCCTTGGAGGGAACGCCGGAACTTCACGAAGGCATCGAAGGGACGCTTGCGATCCGCGTGAAAAATCAGTCGCAGGTGCCTTCCGACGCCGGGACGCGCATTCAGCTTTCATCGGATCCGGCGACTCTCGAGATCCTGGACGGCGCGATGACTCTCGGTATTCTGAATCCGGGTGAGAGCCGCGTTATTGAATTTCAGGTGATTGCCCGGAAAGGGGGTTCTCCTCGAATTCCGTTGGTGATCGAAGCGGTGGGTGCGGGCTCGCGCCGCATCGGTCTTCTCGATCAGGCTCCTCAGATTCCGGTGCTGAATGATTATACGATCCGGCTCGCGCAAAGCCTGGCTTCGCTCAGGAAAGCCGGAATTTCGCGGGTCGAATATGTGATCCGGAACGTTCACTCGCGAAGTTCACTGCGAGGATTGCAGCTGCACGTGAAGGTCACGCCGAAAAGCGGGGATCCGTTCGCGGTGGCGGGACCCAATCCCCAGTATCTGAATCCCCTTCGAAATGGCCAGGAGAGTTCGTTTCTGGTGCCAATCGTGATTCGCACGGAGAACGAGGGTGGAGTTCTTGAGCTTGAAGTGAAAGAGAACGGACGCACGGTCGTCATTCATCGGTCAGAGTTCTAATTGGCAGAATTCAAGGAAAGGGCGACAAAATGAACGCTTTTTATCAATACAGCATCGGCCTCGCACTCGTGGTCATCGGAACCGCCTGCGGCGTTATCCCGTCGGAGTATCGGGGAGAATTCAGGGATTCCGAATCAGGAGCCAGCCTGAAGCTGAAAGGCCGTAAGGGTGTGTTCCAGACGGCCGACGGGCGCAAGATCGAGTCCAAGGCCAAGGATCTGGAATTCGAAAAACTGGCCCAGGCACAAGGCGGAATTTACGTGAGCAGCGATCCGGGGTCCGACAGCATTCTTGAGGTCTACTGGGTTTCGCCCGATGTGGCGAGCCGACAGGAGGCCGCGCAGCTCGTCTGGTTCCGCTCGGAAGTGATCTATACGGAACTCAACCTGAAGACCAAAGACAAGGTCAACACGCTTGAGTTTTTTCACTGCCGTGAGGGCACGATTCTTCTGGATCTGCCGACGAAGCGCTGGCAGATGGGCTGTCCGGGAAACGCGGACTACCTTCGCATGCAGCGGGTGAAAGACTAGCTTTCGGCAGGGTAGGCCACGAAGTAACGGTCACACAGGTTTTGTGCTTCTTCTGCTGAAATGGTGTCCGGTGCGGCATGGCTCTTGGCGGAGGCTCTGGTTTCGCTGGCCTGGCGCAAGACCTCGAGTTCCCTGGTCAGGTGGGAAATGAGCTCTTCTTTCTGTCCCAGTTTCGCTTCAGCGGAACGAAGGCAGCTCAGAACCATGTGTTTTTCATTCCGTTCGCTTTCGATCGAGGATTGCAGATCCTTGATCTTTTCCTGTTCTCCATTCGAGCGCTGTGCATGCAACAATGAGCGGTTTTTCAGCGACTTGAGATTGGAGAGAAGCTGGTCGCGTTCGAACGAAGCTTTTTCAGCAGTCCGATTGGCGTGGTGCAGGGCGGTTCTGAGCTGAACCAATTCCCGTTTTGAAGGTTCGAACAGTTTTTCGGCGACCTGCAGCTTCATCTGCAGTTCCTGTCGGCGTTGTTCCGCGTTCCTGTAAGCCTGCAGGATCGCCTGAGCCTTGTTCCTCAGCCGGTCATACTGGTTGCGAGCTTCTGAAAGCATGCGGGTCAGGCTCTGGTCGCTGTTGGTCCGGTGTTGCTGAGCGGCCCTCATGAGTTCGAGTTCGAAGTTCAATTTGCGCTGTTCTTCGCTCCGGTCCTGTTCGGCGCGGGTGAGCTGCGCATGGAGTTTCTGGATCTCCTGTTCGAGTGTGGCGATCTGGTTCTGGAGCGCCCTTTCTCGCATTTGCGCTTCGGGCTGCGTTTCAAGAAGCTTCCGTTCCCGCTCTGCTATGGCCCGCGTTTGCGCTTCACGCTCGGCAAGTTCCTTGGCGTGAACGGCGCGCGTTCTCTCGAGCTGGGTGTGGAGCTGTTTCGAATTCGCACGCTCGTTCCGCAGAGCCGTGCTGAGTTCCTGCAAGGCTTCGAGGAGGTCTCCGCGCCCGGCTCTGGAACTGTGCTCGGGTTCGCGAGGCTCGAATGGACGAAGGCTCGGCGCGGCAGCCGGTTCGGGATCTGGCCGAAAATCACGTGTTTCGTCCAAAAGTCCCATTAGTCCTCGGTTCTTCCCAATGAAAGCGCTCATCGCTTTCCATTGTCTGGTGAGCGGGGATTTTCGTAAATGGGTCGGTTTTGCCCGGGCAGGTTTTGCCTAGCTGGGGTCTTCGTTCAGGCTCTGAAGCGTTGCAAGCGCCCGTTCGGGTGCGATCAGCTCAGCGGTCGCGGTTGCGTCGGCCACATACCGGGGCTGGCGCATGCCCAGCAGCACGCAGTCGATTCCTGGAACGGAAAGCGAGAGTTTCAGAACCTTCCTCACCAGCGTCGGCTCGGTTTTCAGTTCCGGGCAGAGCTCGTCGAGCTTTGCTGCGAGGCGTTTCGCATTCGATGAGGCCTCGCTTTCGACATAGGCCGTCAGAATCTCAAAAAGTTCTTCGGTGCGAAACCGGTATTCGTCAGCCCAAGGCGCCAGTTCCGAGTGACCGGCGAGGAGTTCAAGCGAACCCCGAATGGCAGGTTCAATCTGGCCGAAGCGAACCTGGTGCCAGGTTTCCGGAGTGACCAGGGTCAGGAAGTTCTTGCGAATGGCGTGGCCCCAGACCATTCGTTTCACCGGGAGATCGGAACTCTCGGGATAACTCGACTCGAGCTGCATCACATGCGTCAGCGCTTCCTGCAGCTCGGTTTCCAGATCTCTTGCAGGATGCGACGGGAAGTCGGCGAGCCTGAGCAAACGGCCTTGGTTGAACGCGTTCAGCGGCCTGTTCGTCAGGACACCGAGATGGTTCTCCTGCGCGAGTTCCAGAACCGTTTTGCCCGAATTGTTTCTCTCGAGGGCGCCACCGGGTTCAAACAGATTGAAGGGAAACTCGATGATCGCGAAATGGTGATCGGGCCGGATCGCGTTCGCAAGCTCCAGCAGCACCTCCAGTGAGGTATAGTCCGGCGCGTCCTTGGGATGTGCAAGGGTGTTCGATGAAATGCCGTACCAGCCAATACGTCCGCGCTCGACTTCCGTTTCCAGGTATTCGAAAGCCTGTCTGATACGCCGGTAATACTCGGCGTGATCGGGCTCGGTCCGCAGGAAGTATTCCGGATTGTGAAGCAGGAGGGCGTCCAGTCGCTCAAAACCGAGGCGGGTGAGTGAACGCTGGATCTGCATCGACAGGAATTCAGGAGAGATGCAGTGCCAGCAATCATGGGCAAACTGCACCATCTCGGGAATGGGTTTGCCCTGGCTGATGCGAAGACGCGCCAGTTCCAGCTGCTCGCCCTGGACGTATCCCGCTTTCGTGACGACATGGATCTCGTCACGCGGTTTCACCGCGCCGACAACCGACCCAATCAGGCGTTCAGAACCGCCGTCCGTATAATTCGAACTCGTATCAATGAGGTTGCATCCCGACGTCAGAGCGGCTTGCAGCGCCTCGCGGTGGGCGGGGGTTTTGTCATCGATGCGATAGGAACCGAATCCGACCGGGGATACTTCCCAGCCGGTCTTCCCCAGGAGTCTGCGCTCGAGCTGGTAAGCGCCCTTCCCGGTCATTTAATCGATCCGATCCGCTCGTTTGACGCTCCTCAGATTTGCCTGGAGCACTTTCTTTCTGACGCGGATCGATTTGGGAGTGACTTCGATCCACTCGTCCTCATCGATCCATTCCAGGCAGCGTTCGAGCGACATCTCGCGAATGCCCGAAAGCGTCACAAGCAATTCAGCATGAGCAGCCCGGATATTCGTGAGTTTCTTCGCACGGCAGGGATTGACGTTCATGTCGTTCTCGCGATTGTTCTCGCCGATGACCATTCCTTCATAGACCGGAACGCCCGGGCCGAAGAACAGGATGCCGCGGTCTTCAAGTCCGAGGAGGCCGTACTCGACGGTGTCGCCCGAGCGGTCGCTCACCAGGGCTCCGAAATTGCGGTGCGGGATGTCGCCCTTGAAGCTTGCGTAGCTGGTGACGTGCGAGCTGAAAAGCCCTTCGCCACGGGTCGTGGTGAGGTAGCGCGACCGCATGCCGAGCAGCCCGCGTGTGGGCAGTTCGATTTCAAGCCTGACGCGCTGGCGAGTGGTCCCGTGAGGTGCCGAAAGGGCCTCGTATTTTTTCAGGATGCCTTTTCTCTTCTGGAAGATGGAGGTGACTTCGCTTGCGTGTTCTTCAGGCAGATCCAGCACGGCGGTTTCGATGGGTTCGAGCCGGTCGCCATCAGGTCCCTTGCGGTACAGCACAATCGGTTTGCCGATCATGAACTCGAAACCTTCGCGGCGCATCTGTTCAATCAGGATCGCGAACTGAAGCTCGCCACGCCCGAGGATTCGGAACTGGTCGGGTAGTTCGGTTTCCTGGAATCGCAAGGCGACGTTGTTTCGAACTTCCCTGAGCAGACGCTCGCGAAGTTTTCTCGATTGAATGGCTTCGCCCTCCTTACCTGAAAGAGGGGAGGTGTTCACGCAGAAGACCATGCCCAGGGTGGGCGCTTCAACTTCGATGCGCGGAAGCGTCTTGACGCTCTCCGAGCCCGTGATAGTGTCGCCGATTTCGACGTTTTCATTTCCGGCGATCACGCAGATGTCGGCGCCCTGAACTTCGGAGACTTCCACCTGCTGGAGCCCTTCAAAGGTGTAAATTCTGGCCGCGGTGAATGGCTCATCCACCGGGTCGCCTGCCGCGTTCCGGCCGCGGCGAAAGAGCTTCTGACCTCGCGTGAGCGTTCCGGAAAGAATTCGGCCCGTGGCAAGCCTGCCCACGTAGTCGGAGTAGGCCAGATTCGAGACCAGCATCTGAAAACCGGGTTCATCGCTGACCGTCGCTTGCGGGATGTACTTCAGAAGGGCGTCAAAAAGGGGCTGAAGGGTCCCTTTTTTCGTGCCGGCGATCAGCTCCGGGATCTCGTTGAAATCCGTCGTGCACCAGCCTTCGCGGGCGCAGGCGTAAACGATCGGGAATTCCATCTGCTCTTCCGTGGCACCGAGTTCAAAGAACAGGTCGAAGGTCTGGTTCAGCACTTCCTGGGTACGGGTGCCGCCGACGCACTCGGGCCGGTCCACCTTGTTTAAGACGAGGATCACTCGTTGACCGGCTGCCAGGGCTTTCTGGAGCACGAATCTCGTTTGCGGAAGCGGGCCTTCGGCGGCGTCGACCAGAAGAAGTGCTCCATCTACCATGCCGATGATACGCTCGACCTCACCGCCAAAGTCGGCGTGGCCAGGGGTATCCACGATGTTGATTTTCGTGTCGCGCACTCGCACGGCCGTGTTTTTGGCGAGAATCGTGATTCCACGTTCTTTCTCGAGATCCATGGAGTCCATGACCCGCTCGACAACCGTTTCGTGCTGACGAAAGGTGCCGGCTTGGCGAAGCATGAAGTCAACGAGCGTGGTTTTGCCGTGGTCGACGTGAGCGATAATACAAACGTTTCTGATTGGAAGTGTCATGTAAGCCAACCGTGATAGCCCAGAGCAGGGCTCTCTGTCCACGCATGAAACTCACTAACTTGATAAAAACCGCCCGGTTGGGTAGACCTTTTCAAAGAGGATCTGCTCCATGCCGCATCCGAACCGCCTGGCACTCATCGCACACGATAATCTCAAGCCTGCCATGGTCGAATGGGCGAAGAAAAACCGCGCGCGACTCGCGAAATACAAGCTGATCGCTACGGGAACCACCGGTTCTCTGCTGAAAAAAGAGCTTGGGCTTCCGGTTCATCGCTTCAAGAGTGGTCCGCTAGGCGGTGATCAGCAGATCGGTGCTCAAATCGCGGAGGGGAAGGTCAGCCTGGTGGTCTTCTTCATGGATCCGCTTTCTCCGCATCCTCATGATGTCGACGTGAAAGCGCTTCTTAGGATCGCGACCCTCTATAATGTGCCGATGGCCTGCAATCGCGCTACGGCCGACGTGCTGATCGCGGCCAAGGGGCTTGTGCCTTCAGCCAAGTAGGCGCCTGGGCTCAATCTTGGCGACAAATTCTTCAATAAAAAACAAAACATACCCAAGGATGCGATACCTTCATCTTGCGGACATTATTGGACTTAATATTTTCCTCATTCCAGCCGAAAAGTTCTGGAGAAGAGATCAATCTCCGGAGAGGTGTGCCAATGACCGATACGCAGGATGAAATTGAAAAAATCATGGGAGAGATTGAAAAACTGCAGGAAGTGATGAACGAAACGCCCGAGGCGCCGACAGCCGAGACTGTCGCTGAAGCCGAAGCCGAGACCGAACCCATGGCTGAGTTTCATTCCGAGGAAAGCGACGTCTCGATGGAGGAAACCTTGGCGGACCTGCACGAGGAAGAAGAGCCCACGAGCGGCGGAATGCTTGCTTCGATCGGAACCGGCGAAACCGCGCCGGTCGAAGAGGAAGCTTATCAAGAAGAAGACACCCAGCAGGAAGAAGCCCCGGTTCCCGTGCGCCTCGCCTATGAGCGCCCTGAGCCTCAGGCCATGCCCGCGGCGACCTCGAAGCCGATGGACGGCGGAGCGCTTTCTCTTCGTCTGACCGGCAGCATGACCCTGACTCTTCAATATGATTATGAAGGCGAACAAGTCACTGTCGGATTCTCGGATAATATGCTGAAAGTGCAGTTGTCCGACGGGACGGAATTCAAGATTCCCGTGCGGCGCGATTCCAAACTTCGCAGAGTGGCCTGATCGTCCTCGCGATGCTGCGCCTGACCGGAGGTGAATTTCGCGGTCGGATGATCCACTCGCCGGCGGGCCTGCACACCCGACCGACACAGGCTCGTCTGAGGCAGGCGTTATTCAACTCGATTCAACTTCTGATCCCTGATTCCAATGTCCTCGATCTTTTCGCTGGTGCGGGTACCTTGGGTTTCGAGGCTATTTCCCGTGGCGCCAGGAAGGTCACATTTGTGGAACATGACCGGAGTTCGTTTCGGCTTCTCGAAAAAAATGTCGAGGAACTGGGCATTCATGACCGCGTCGAGCTCGTCGGGGAATCCGTCGAGAGAGCGGTTCCACGACTCCTGCGTGGCGCGCCATTTGATATCGTGATCGCGGACCCGCCGTATGCGGAAGGCTGGGAAAAACGAATTTTGAGCGGATTTGAGGGCAAGATATCCTGGCAGGAGGTTCTTGCTCCGGGTGGGAATCTTCTGATCGAGTGGGGAAGGCTCAAATCGCGTGATTTCAAAATGGAAGAGCTCCCCGAAAGTGCCCCGTTCCTTGCTAAGGTGCGGGAGAAAATCTATGGTGAGAGCGTGCTGACGACCTACGAAAGAGCGGAGGCTTGAGCGATGCCAAGCAAGAAACGAGCGATTTATCCCGGTTCCTTTGATCCGATCACCAACGGGCATCTCGATATCCTGGACCGCTCTTTGATCCTTTTTCCGGAGGTCACGATCATCGTGGCAGGTACCGGGCACAAGAGCCCCCTGTTCACGGTTGAGGAGCGGATCCAGCTGATTCGCGACGTCACCGCCGACCGAAAAGGCGTGAAGGTGGATCACTGGCCCGGGCTGATCATGGAGTATGCGCGGGAGCACGATGTGGCTGCCGTCATCCGCGGCTTGCGAGCGGCGAGCGACTTTGAGTACGAATTCATGATGGCGAGCATGAACAAGAACATCAACGCCGCCGTCGAGACAGTTTTCATGATGACCGCGCAGAATCTTTATTTCGTGAGTTCAAGCATGATCAAGGAACTTTTTCACTATGGCGGCGATGTTTCGCCTTACGTGCCGCCGCTGGTTGCGGAACGTTTGAAGGAGAAGATTCCCCTGAGACGCGCCAACCCGGTCAGAAAGAGCTGAGGCCGGACAGGTAGTCCGGGTCGTCAAAAAACCGACGCTTTTCCCTGTGTTCTCCGGCTTGGAAAAATCCCGGATTCGCCGCACAATGAACAGGTGATCCCGTTTTTTCGTGGGAACGATTCATTTGCGGCAGGGTTGAAGAACTTCGGTAGAGTGGCGCTTTGCGCGCTGCTGGTGTTGAGTTTTGTCCGTTGCGGGACTGATTACGATACATCAACGATCGATGGCAGACGCGCGACTCTCGATGCCGCTCAGATTCATCTTTCCGAGGGTGAGTGCACTGAGGCGATCGAGAAATTAGAGGGGATCTACAAGTCCGCGAGCGTTGATAATGAAGTGCGGATGATCACCGCCTCCGCTTACGCCTGCGTGGCAAACGTGAATTTTTTTAAAATGATCGGGGAGCTTGTCGAGAATTCGCCATTGCTCGGGGGTGGCGCGTTTTGGTCGCTTCTTGCGAAACTTTTCCCTTCGCCCGCGAGCGATCCAGACGATAAAGCCGTGGAAGGCGCGATCCTCGCCTCCGATGCGCTGATGGCGACTCTGAAACCTGGCGCCGTGATCCTGCCGGAAAGCTATATCGATCCGGAAGGGTTCAATCCCGGGGCCACGCTCGCGTCTGACCGCGCGGATGACGCCAATCTCTATCTTCTTTTCGTGAGCCTTGCGGCGATTGGCGCCATGGAAAACCGCTTTGGCGCGCCCGACGCCACTTATCTGGGCACCTTGCCATGGCAGGCGGGTGACCATGTGGACATGGAGACCGACGGCTGCGCATTTGCTTCATCGGTGCTGAATTTCGTGGACACGGTGGGCTCGGTGGCGAACTCAAGCAGTCCCGAACTGGGAGCGGCTCTGCTGACGTTGAAGACCGGTATTGCCGATGGTATGGACGCCGCCTGCACGGCAGGCTGCTTTGTCTGTGGTCTCGTTTGCGATGGTTGCCCGATCACCCTCAGAAATCGCAGGAGCTGTACCGGTTTGCTCACGGATAAAAATTCCTGCGCTGCCGCAGGAATCGTGAACCTGGTGAACGCCAGCTGGGTGGTGCCTCTGTGAAGCGCCTTCTCAAGAATACACGCGCACTGCCCGCCCTCGCTCTTGCTTCCTTTCTGGTCGCGGCGGCCGCGCAGGCCACGGAGTTTCGAGAACTCTATCGAGGAACCCGCGCCCAGGCGATGGGGAACGCTTTTACCGCGGTTGCCGATGATGAGCAGGCCATTTTCATGAATCCCGCCGGAATGGCTGGCATTACGTCCCACCGCGTCCGTTATGTCGTGGCCGACCTCGAGGCCTCGAGCGACATCATCACGACTGCGCAGGAGAGCATGGATGCCTTCAGCGAGATCAGCGGGGACAGTCTGAACGTGTTGATGGGCAAGAACATTTACGGGCGCGCGCAGATCACGCCGACCATCGTCATGCCCAATCTTGGAATCGGCCTGATATTGGATGCGCAGACCTCGATTTCCGCTCGTAACCGTTCGCTCCCTCAGATCACGCTGGGCTATCAGCAAACCAACGGAATCCAATTCGCCTGGGGGACTTCGCTTAAAAAGCGCAACCGCGGACCGGACGATCTGCGCGTCGGCGTGGGTGCAAAACTTCTCTGGAGGCGGGGAGGTTACAGGCAGCTCTCCTTGACCCAGCTCCTCAATGTGAGTCCGGAGATTTATCAGCAGATCGCCGGAAGTTTTCACAGGGGCTACGGGTTTGATCTCGGCCTTCAGTATATCCGCAAGCTGAACGGTCGGCTGGACGTGAGCTGGGGGCTGGCGTACACCGATATCGGCAGGACAAAGTTCGGCGAGGACCCCGACCCGGTGGAAAGCAATTTTTCATCGGGAATAGCGGCAAAATACAAATTGCCCGGAGTCACCACGATCGTCAGCTATGACTACCGTCACGCGCTCACTTCAGGCGACTGGCGAAAGAAAAATCATCTCGGCGTGGAAGTCGCGCTCCCTCTTTTCACGTTTTATGGCGGGTTCAACCAGGCGTTTCTCACCTACGGGGCGGGTTTCGATATCTGGCTCCTCAAAATCACCGCAGTATCCTACGGCGAGGAGCTTGGAAGCATGATCCTGCAGGATTCCCAGCGCCGTTACCTCCTTCAGGTGGCGCTGAAGATCGGCATTTAGGTTAAATCCGCCTTGCAGTGTCTGGCTCTTTTGTTCTAAATTTGACGCAGAGTTAGCAACACCCGCTCGCTGGTCCTTTCGTTCAGATAAAAGGCCAGCGGCCATTCGACCAGGAAGCTGGTTTCACCAGATCCTGGACGATCGCCAAGGAGGCATCTTTGCGTAAAGCGTTCATCATCGACACCAACGTTTTGCTGTTCGATCCACAGGCCATGTTCAAGTTTGGCAGCAACGACATCATCATTCCGATTGTCGTAATTGAGGAGATTGACCGGTTCAAGCGCGACATGAGCGAGAACGGCCGCCACGCCCGTCTGTTTTCCCGTCTGATCGATGAAATGCGGGCGGACGGTGAGCTTTCCAAAGGCGTGAAGATCCCGAACGGCGGCATCCTCACGGTGGAACTCGGAAGCGAACAGCCCCTTCCTTTCGAGCTGATCATGGACAAGGCGGATAACCGTATGCTGTCCCTTGCTCTGACTTTGAAGAAAGAGCATCCGAAGCGGCCGATCGTATTCGTAACGAAAGACACGAACCTCAGGATCAAAGCGGATGCGCTCGGCATTCAAGCGGAAGATTATGAACCGTCCAGTGTTGAACCTGAGCAGCTTTACGCGGGCACGACGTCGCTTTCCGTCGACCCCTCAAAGGTCGATGAGTTTTATCAGAACAAGCGCCTTCCCATCACCGAAGGGCTGACTGGTCTGAAGGCGAATCAGTACGTGATTCTCAAGGACTCGGCCAATCCGAATCATACGGCGATGGGCCGCTACTCGAAGGACCTGGATTGCATCGTGCCGGTGTTCAAGCCCGCAGAGGGCCTCTGGGGCATTTTCCCGAAGAATGCGGAACAGGCCTTCGCGTTTGACGCTCTTTTGAACGATGACATCAAGCTGGTCAGTCTCGTCGGCAAAGCCGGTACCGGTAAAACGCTGCTCGCGATCGCCGCTGGTCTTGCGAAGACCGTGGATGAAGGCGTCTACCATCGTCTCTTGGTTTCTCGCCCGGTGTTCCCGCTTGGAAAGGATATCGGATTCCTTCCTGGCGATCTCGAAGAGAAGCTGAACCCCTGGATGCAGCCGATCTACGACAACATCGACTTTCTGTTTGGCGCCACCGGCGCGAAAGGTCGAAGGGGAGCTGGTAAAGGCTGCCAGGAACTGATGAACCAAGGCCTGCTTCAGATCGAGCCGCTGACCTATATTCGCGGTCGTTCGATTCCGCAGCAGTATCTGATCGTGGACGAAGCGCAGAACCTGACTCCGCACGAGATCAAGACGATCGTGACTCGCGCCGGCGATAACACGAAAATCGTGCTCACGGGCGATAGCTATCAGATCGACAATCCTTACGTGGATTCCGCGAATAACGGTTTGGTGTATCTGGTGGAAAGATTCAAGGAAGAGGCCATCTCAGCGCACATCACCCTCAGCAAGGGCGAACGGTCGAAGCTTTCGGAGCTGGCGAGCAATCTTCTGTAGGATTTATCCGCTTTCGCTCAGGCGTCCGTTCTTCACGAACTCCGCGAGTTCAAACTCGAGGTGGCGGCGGTATGACCGCGTGAGGAGCAGGAGTTCCTGCGTCTCTGCGTTCTGTTCGAGGGCTTTGAAAAGAATCCGTCCGCGGATCATCATGGAAAGCGTCAGGTGCCCTGTGGAGCTGCGTTCCTGCTGGAATGCGACCATCTCCTCAAGGAGCTCGAGCTTGTCCATACCGAGGATCCGGGCCTTGTATTCCGTATCGTCGGCTTCGGCTTTTCTGACATCCCTCAACGACTGCAAGGAAACTACGTTGCTCATGCCGGGCCCCTTGAGCAAGTCGAGTGCCAGCGGTTAGACGGGGCTAAGTCCTTGATTTGACACATAGTGTCATAATGCACCAGAGTAGAGTTTTTACGAACTGACTGAAGTTCAGACAGTTTTTCGGGGTATCAGCGCACGTTTTAAGGTGTGCGCGCTGGCGAAATGGCGATGGAGTGAAAGCCGCCCCAGGGACTGGTGAAGATCTCCATGGAGACGCCCTGGGTTTGCTCCAATTGTTCGCCAATTTCCCTCCATGCGTTTTCCACATTTGGAAAGACCCCGTAGCCGCCTTCAAGCACCGCTTTCGCGCGAGGATTCTTCTTGTTGAGCACTCGAGTCACTTCCGAGAAGAACTGCCGGGACTCCTCGCTGATGGGAAGAAACCCCCCGCAAACCCGGCTGCCATGGCAGATGCAAAGCCCGCGGCGCATGACAATGACGTCAAACGAGTTGTCAGGGAAAGGAAACGGCTTCGTATTATCCATATAACGGGTCGACAGGTTTCCTGTGATCTCATCAGCAAAGGCAAAGTCCGTCCGAACCACGCTTTTTTCCGGGTAGGCTTCCGCAATCGCCGAACCGAGAGAAAGGCCGTTCACGGTGGTCTGTGAAGAATCGGACAAGAAGAGGACCGTGTCTGCGTGAGCGTAGGGAGCGGCGTCAACGCTGGCGGCTTCGCCGCGTCCTCCGATCATTGCTCCGATTTCGGATACCAGGCACTTTCGCTCGACAGCCTGAGCAGGTATCGAGGCAATGATCGCCAGAAGGGCAAGGATTTCCCGTATCTTCATCCTTATGGCTTATCGGATCAGGATGGCCGAGCCTTTAAGCAGCGCTGCAGCCGGCGGTAGCCGCATTTTTTGCCACCGAATCGCTTGAAGTGCTGGCCATCTGAGCAAAAAAATTCTATATCCTGCCTATCCAACCGAGGTGATGAATGTTTGATGTACTCAGCAATGAGGTCCTTGCACCGGACCTGCATAAGATGGTTGTTCGAGCGCCCAGAATCGCCAAGGCCCGCAAGGCCGGCCAGTTCGTTATTGTCCGGGCTGATGTAGGCGAGGAGAGAATCCCGCTTACGATCGGTGATGCGGATGTAGAGCAGGGGACGATTTCACTTTTCATCCAGGCCATTGGCGCTTCGACCCGTAAAATTGTTGGAATTCCAGCAGGCGGAAAGATTCGCGATGTGGCGGGCCCTCTCGGCCTTCCGACCCATATTGAAAAATGGGGCCGGGTGGCCTGCATCGGTGGCGGCGTGGGCACCGCGGTTCTTTACCCCCTCGTCAAGGCGCTTGCTCAAAACAATGAAATCACCACAATCATCGGCGGGCGCTCCTCGCCTTACGTGATCCTGGTGGATGAACTCAGCGCGCTTTCCAAGCACCTTGAGATCACGACCGATGACGGAAGTCGCGGACGCAAAGGTTTCGTCACGAATGTGCTGGCGGACATGATGAGTGATCCCGCGCGCCGTCCGGACGCAGTTTTCGCGGTCGGCCCCGGCCCGATGATGAAGGCGGTTGCGGAAATGACTCGTCCCGAGAAGATCCCGACCATCGTGAGTTTGAATCCCATCATGATCGATGGAACCGGAATGTGCGGCGGCTGCCGCGTCGACGTCGGCGGCGAAGTGAAATTCGCCTGCGTGGACGGCCCGGAGTTTGACGGACACCTGGTTGACTTTGACCTTCTCAGGGATCGTCTCGCGACCTATCGCGACCACGAACGCAAGGCGCTCGAACAGTGCGCACCTGATAAATGCAAAATCGGACGGGGATGATAATTCAATGAGCGATACCAAAACTGTTGCAACCATGAGTATGAAAGAGCGGATGGCGATCGAGCGCGTGAAAATGCCCGAAGCCGATGGAACCGTCAGAAGCCGCAATTTCCAGGAAGTGAACCTGGGCCTGAATGAAGCCGCCGCGATTCTCGAGGCGCAACGCTGCTTGAATTGCAAGAAGCGTAATTGCGTCGTGGGCTGTCCGGTGGGCGTTTCGATCCCGGAATTCATCAGTGCTCTGTCTCAAGGGAAGCTCGCGGAAGCCGCGAAAATCCTGAAAAAAGACACCTCGCTTCCGGCTGTTTGCGGTCGTGTTTGCCCGCAGGAAAAACAGTGCGAAGCGGAGTGCGTCCGTGGCGTGAAAAGCCTTCCGGTGGCCATCGGTTATCTGGAGCGCTTTGTCGCCGACTGGGCGAATCAGCATATCGATCAGGTTCGTGAAAAAGTCTCCGTCACTCCGACGGGAAAGACCGTGGCCGTTGTGGGTTGCGGTCCTGCAGGGATCACCGCGGCGGGTGAACTTGCTCGCAAGGGTCATAAAGTCACCATTTTTGAAGCGCTTCACGATACCGGGGGGGTCCTCCGGTACGGAATTCCCGAGTTCCGGCTCCCCAAGACCATCATCGATCAGGAAGTCGCAGGACTCAAAGACCTGGGTGTCACCATCGAGTTGAATGTCATCATCGGAAAGACGCTGACTTTGAAACAGCTGCGCGAGGAGTTCGACGCGGTATTCATCGCGAACGGCGCCGGACTTCCGATGATGCTGAACATACCCGGTGAAAACCTGAAAGGCGTGTACTCGGCCAACGAATTCCTGACACGCGTGAATCTGATGGGCGCAGGACAGCTGGCTGATTGCAGCACTCCGATCGTTCAAGGAAAACGGGTCGCGGTCATCGGCGCCGGCAATACCGCCATGGATTGCGTTCGCACGGCCCGACGCCTGGGCGCTGAGCGTTCCATGATCGTTTATCGCCGCACTGAGGCTGAAATGCCTGCTCGTGTGGAAGAAATCCATCACGCCAAGGACGAGGGCGTGGAATTTGTTTTCCTGACCGCGCCGCTGGCGATTCTTGGTGACAAGGACAACTGGTGCACGGCTTTGAAGTGCCAGAAGATGGAACTCGGCGAACCCGATGCCTCGGGCCGCAGGAAGCCCATTGCCATCGAAGGTGCGATCGAGGACCTTCAGGCTGACGTCGTGATCAACGCCCTCGGAACGCGCGCCAACCCGCTGCTTTCACAAACGGCTCCTGAGCTTCAGCTGAACAAATGGGGCAATGTCGTGAGCGACGAAAAAACCGCGGCGACGAATCTTGCTGGTGTGTTCGCAGGCGGGGACATCGTTCGCGGTGGTGCGACCGTGATTCTGGCCATGGGTGACGGAAAGGTCGCGGCTGCCGGGATTCACGAATATCTCAGCACGAAATAGGAAGCCCACGAGGTTCAGTAAGCGACAACCTGTCCGTCAAGGTCCGTGAAAAAACGGAGCAGGACGAGCTTCTTTTCTGCGAGCTCTTTTCCTGTTTTTGGGTCCATTCGTCTTGCGTAGACCTTCACGAAGTATTCGCCCGGATTCAGGTGATCCGGAATCGCAAGGGCGAGGGGAATGCGGAATTCCGTTTCGTCCGAAGTTCTTGGAAGGGAATCCGCGACGAACTCCCGGTTTGAAGCTTTGCGGTTGAACAGGGAGAATCCGTTATGTTTCACCAGGAAGCGGTAACGCGTCTCGATCCCAAGTTCCGCGAACGAGCGGGCTTCCGGATCCCAGAGGTTCAGGAACGTTTCATGTTGCGGGCCCAGGTTGTCATCGGATTCGACAGGCGCACCGTTATCGAGGTCGGTCCCGATGATGCGTGAGTCGGTGAAACGTGCCCCGGCCTTTTCCTTGCGATATTCGCGAAGTTCGGACAGTTGCAGGAAATCAGAAATCCTGTCGGTCGTGAGGTCACGCGTCGGCATGTAATTCGTCATGAGAATCCCATTGGTGCCCTTGTCGCTCAAAGCGCCATGGGTGCCGCCGCGCTTCTTGAAGTGGGTCATGAATTTGACAAGACTGTTGGCGTTCTCGTAACCGTCCTTCAGGGAAACGAGGATGCGGGCGGGGTTCAGTGTCACGACGCGATGTCCGCGGTAAATTCTTTCAACCGCAGCCGGATAGAAGTGATCTGAAGTCGCTTGCAGCCAGTCTTCGGAGGTTACGAATCCGGCATCGTCCATTTTTCCTTCCTGCTGAAGGCGTGCGACGATCTCGGCGTAATTGAGCGGGTCTCCCTTTGTCATCTGATAGGAGTATTTCTTCTCTCCCTCGCGTTTCACGATGAGAGCTTCCTCGCCTTCGCTGTTGCGCAGGCCTATCAGATCACCGTCCCCCGGAAGCACGTAGGAGATGAGGTCCACACCGTCCAGTTCAACAATGTTTTCGACAATGGCATTGATCTGGCTTTCACGGCTGAAGATCGCGATCGAACTGAGGATGCCGGCTGCCGTGAACACGATGTCCTTCTCGCGCTCGATTTTTTCGGAGATGCGGAAGCCCCGTTCCTCCAGAAACTCGCGAACCGGGACGCGGATGCCCTTGTTGTGATGGGTGTTCCCGTGGTCTGAGAGAAGCGCGATCCGAAGCTCTTTGCCGGTTTGCCGGCGATACTCGGTCTGAAGTTCGGAGAGTTTGCGATTCAGCAGTTTCAAAAAACCGATGATGTCACCGTCCGTGTGCTGGAGGGTGTCGGTTGAAAGCATGTACGTGTAAAACGTCCGGATGCCGCGAGCATTCAGAACGTCGCGGGTAATGGTCTCGATCTCCTCTTCCGCTGCGTTCGCCGCGAACATGTAGGAAAACGTGTGGTGCCCGAGGTCCTCAAAGGCGAGGTGCATCTGCTTTTCGTAGTCGATTGGATTTCCGAGATCCGAGAGCGCTCCACCGACGATGCGGTTGGCGCGAACGCTGTAATGGAAGCGCTGATAGCCGTTTGGCTGAATCGTTTGAAAAATATCGGCCCAGGCAATGTCGCTTAATGAGGGGAATGTTGAGATGGCGCGGCTTACCGCATGAAAATTCTTGAAAAGCCCTTCTGCCTGAAGTCGTTGAAGGTCGTAGTAGGAGACACCGTCCATGCCGATCACCAGACGCTCTGGAAGGTCTTCAGACGACTGTGCGGCGCTGGGTTGGGCCTGCAGCAGCAAGGTGGAGATCAACAGTGTCGTGACGAAGCCGAGTTTGCTTTTTGAGGGAACGGAAAGGGACATAGGGATGACCGATCCTTTGACGCATTGCATTATAATTAAATCTGACAGCTGTCAATTCGGATTGCTCCGGTTCCTGGCATCTCAGGAAAAAAAAACGCCTCCGGGGGAGCTGTCCCGCGGAGGCGTTCAGGTTAAGAATTCAGTTTCGACGATTAGGGGTTGAAGTCGCCAAGAACGTCTTTGTAGGCGCCCTTTACGATTTCGCGGGAAGTCTCAGGGGTCGTTCCCCAGTAGTCCGCCATTTCGCCGAGGGCAACGTTGATCTCGGTTTTGTCACCTTCAGCAGCCTTGGCGAGAGCCGAGGTGACCTGGGTGTAATCTACGCCGTAGAGGCGCTTTGAGAAGTCAGCAATGTCCTGCTCCGTGCGGGAGCGCGATTTTGCCAGTGTTGCCCAATCATTCAGGGTGCGCGCGATTCGAACGCCTACGGAGTCCGCAAGAGCATAGCGCGAAGCGAATTGTTTGCCTGCGCCCATGATCGCTGATTCCTGCTGTTCTCCAGCTTCAGCGACGATGTCGCGACCTTCTTCGTTGCCGGTCTCGTTCAGTGCTCTTCCGTTTTCGTTGTAGAGGATGTCATTCGGGCTCAGCCAGGCCCAGCCGAGGTAGTACGAGAGATAACCGTACTCGTCATAATACTCCCAATAGGCATATTCCAGATTGTAGTAGTTGTTGAAGTAAGGATCTTCGATGTCGATGATCTTCAGGCCATTGGAATAATAGTTACAGCCAGCGGACGGAGTGCCGGTACCGCAGTAGCGGCCATAAACGTCGTACCACATCGGCTGGTAAGGATCGGAAATGACCGAGGTGTGATGGCTTGAGCTTCTGCATCCCATCATTGGCGCGGCGACGATGAGAGCCACCACCGCCATAAGTTGAACTGTTGTTTTTGTAGTGATCATAAATTTTTATCCCTTTCTGTTCTCGGCGGGACGCAACAGCAAGAACGATGCCGAAGCGTAACTAGCTGATATGACAAGATCCGCTTCCGCCTTGGCGTTTCTGTCGATAGAAAAAAATTCAGGTGGTTTCCGAATGACCCTGCCTTATTGGCTCCTTTCAGTGCGTAAGTGGCACCCGTATGAATCGATCACCACAGAAAAACGAGACCTGTGTGGGGGCTCCGCTCGATGGCGCGATCGGGTTTGGAATGCGTTGGCAGCCAGCGGCTGCCGCGAGTCTGAGTCGTGCCGGCTGAATGAGCTGTTCCAGCCGACCGTCCGGGCCATATTTCGGGACAATGACTTCGGAGATGTCTTTTCCGGTGGGTGATCCTTCGATAAGAATCGCGGGAAGACGCCGGTCTTCCGGTTTTCTTCCATGCACCGCAGCTGGCAGAAAGCTTCGCAGAAATGAAAGCTGTGGGAGGAAGCTGAACCGGCGAAGGCTGCTTACGGCGGTGGCTCCTTCGGCTGCATCCTGGAACTGCAGGTCGAATTGGGTTTGCGTGAAAATCCCACCACCGGTTCCAACGAATACAGCGGCCGTTCGAACAACTGAATCCGTCTCGAAGACCGGGGTGCTGATGACATCCGAGATCTTCTCAATGACATTTTCGACGGCACTCCGGACATTCGCATATTGCAAGATGGTCGTGCGAAGGGTCCCGGGGCGGCTCACCAGGGAGAAAGCGGTTCCCGCCGCCGAAGCGCCGGTATCCAGAGACCACGCCGTTTGGGCCGTATCGAAGCCCAGTAGCATCCGATAATCCTGCAACCGGAGGGGGGTGATGGCGGCCACCACGGGCTGCTGTGCTCCTTCGGGCATTTGGACGAGCGCCGTCGCATACTCCAGGCGGTAAGACTCCCCGCGAGCTAAAATGACGGGAATAACGCCTGCAAGTTTCTGTGAGTCCGTTTGCCCCAGCGTGGCCACAAAGGTGTAGTCTTTGGGTTCCTTCACCGTCCGCAGCCCTGAGGCGTCCAGGTAATAGAACCTCGAACGCGGGGAATCCGACCAATCAGGATTCCAGGGATCATAAGCGGGAATCTCGCTGTCAGGGGTGAATCCACCTCCCACCCAGGCCGGGCTCAAACGGCTGCCGTTGGCAAGCCACGAGAAACTTTCCGGAAGCACTGCTTTCGTTGGTTCGTAGGTGAGTTCGCCGGTGGGTCCAGTCAGGCGCGTGCCTCTGGCATCCAGGAAGACGAATCGGAACCGTGAGCTCGGTTTCCCGTCTGCGCCTGCGCCAGTGAACGTAGTCAGAAGCGCGTACTCATCATTTCCGTCGCGTTCCAGATCGAGGCGATAAAGCGCAAGGAGTTCTCCGTCGGTTCGCGCAAGTGAATGGCTGCCCTGAAATTCGTAAGACCCGATCTCCTGATCCGCGCTCACCCGGCGAGAGAAAAGCTGAATGATGCGGTCGCCTTTGGCGTTCGGCTGAATGAGCGCGTAATCTCGGAGCACCTTGGAAGATGCCGAGGTGCCCGTCGGGAGCACGCTTCTGATTTTCACGGCCGTCCGCGGGTGATCGATGCCCACGAGGGGAATGGATTCGAATTCAGGATCGGCACTGTCGATCCCGACATTCACGCTCACCGAGACGCGGACCTTGAAGGAGCGGGGAGGGCGGCCCGCCGCAAACAGTGACTGGCGCGGAGTTTTCACTTCCACCCAGAGGTCTATTTCAGAGGGAAATTCGTCATCGAGAATGGTGATCGGTACAGCTACTGTGCGACTTTCACCGGAGCTCCAGTTTTTGAAGTCGAACACGGACTGGTCGATGCGGAGCGCCGATTGGAGTTCAGCGGGTAACCTGATCGTGAGTTGAGCAGCAGGCGCTGTCTGCCATAGGTTCTTGAGATTCAAAACAGGAGTGAGTTGTTTTTGTGCTCGTTCCCAGGTGATCTCGGTCATTCCTTTTCGTTCAGGAACGATCAGGGGTTCGGGCGAGGTGCGGAAGCTTCCTCCGAGGTCGAGATTTCCGAAGCGAACGGAGCGTGAACCTTTCCCGGTGATCGGTCGTGTGCCGATCAGGACCCGTGCGAGCGCTTCGTCGGACGACATGCCTCCGGCCATCAGGCGCGCCAGCGCCCCTGTGACAAACGGAGCGGCCATCGAGGTGCCGTTCTTGAACTCATAACCGACCAGATCGGTGAAAACCTGCGGACGGAGCGCCAGGGGCCACGTGCTCAGGATGCGAACTCCAGGAGCCGCAAGATCGACCGAGGCGCCATGGTTGGAAAAGTGAGAGAGAGTTCCATCGGGCTGATGCGAGGCGACGCAAACGACGCCATCATAAGCACAGGGCATGACTTCCGCTTCGGTCGAATCATTGCCTGCCGCGGCAACGATCAGAATCCCGCGCGATTGGGCGAGACGTACCATTCGTCGCATGAGCTCCGAGTCAGCGGACGCCGGCCAGGCGAGCGAGATGTTCATGACGTGGGCGCCGGAGCGGATTGCGTAGAGCACGCCCCGGGCGATCACATCTGCGAAGCCTGTTCCCCACTTTCTGCCGTTTTCAGAAGGCAACGGCACGGGCTCCCCGGAAGTCGTGCTTTCGAGCGACTGAGCACGAACCGGAGATCTTGGATTTCCATTGAATATCTTCACGGGGAGAAGCGCCACATTCTGGCTCACCCCGCGAATTCCGATTCCGTTGGAGGCCGCTCCGATCACCCCCGCGACATGGGTCCCGTGGCCGACGGTATCGTTGGACTGGCTGTTTCCCTGAATCCCGTTCAGCGGATTTTTTCCCACTGTCAAATTCCAGCCCAGGCAGTCCATGGGATATCCGTTGCCATCAGAATCAAAGTTGCCGAAGCGTTCATCGCAAGCCTTGCGATCGGTTCCTTTCAGGCATTCGCGATAACTTTCGAGTGCGACGCATTCATCGGGCTTTTGCAGAAGATTCGGAATCAGGTCGGGATGCGCGCCATCGACACCGGTATCCAGAACCGCAACGACGATTTTCGAGGCTCCGGTCTTTTCCGCCGGGACCTGCCCGATCTGCACGTCCTCTCCCGCACGCGATGTCAGAGTCGTGCTGGTGATATCGTCAATCGGGACTGTTAGAGGCGTTCCTCGGTTTTTCAATCCCCACTGCTCGTGCTCGAGTGGTTCCGGCTTTGACGACAGGACAGAGGACAGACGGACCGGGAGTTCCCTGGACTCGACGCGAACCGCGATCCCACGCGCTGCAAGGGAATTCGAAAAGGCACGGAGTTCTTCGGTCGTGGCGAAGGAGGCATGTAGGGATGCGGCAAGGGCGTCTTCGTTCAGTTCCCGAAGGGCCTTCCGTTCGTTTTCAGAAAATACAGGCGTCGTTTTGATGACCGCTTGGTCGCGAAGTTCCGGGAGCAGCCTGGCGAGCGCGCGAGCGTCTTCGCTTCTCACGGGAACGAGGGTTACGTTTTCGAGGGCAAGCGCCGGATCAGGCAAGGCCATGGACGCCAGCAACCCGAGAATCATGAACGCGGATGACTGAGGCAATAGACGTGTTTTCATTGTGCCTCACTCAGGTAACGCGCATAGAGTTCGTGCGTTGTTAAATGTGTCTGATCCGCGATCTCCTTGAACGGGCCCACACCCTGAGCCGGATCCACCATGCCGATGGAACCTGATACATATTCGGAGTCACCATTTTCCTGTCCTTTCCGGAAGCCGCTGACCCGCACCTGAAAGAAGAAATGATCTTTTCCAATCCATTCAATGAGCTTGCCGAAATCGAGGTCTTTCTCCAGGGCATGGAGCAGTTTCGCTGTCCATTTCACCTGGTCTTCGCGATCAGAAGGGAATTTCCTGGCCAGGCTCATCGCACGCGACATCCAGGGTTTCAGGCAGGCGTAGAACCACCCTCCGCCGTTCATGATCTCCTCAAGCTCGCGTTCGGGAGCATACGGATCACTGCCTTCACCGCTATGGGTTCGCTGAAGCTCGGACAGGCAATACCGGCGAAAACTCTCACGTCCCTCGATTTCAACAAGACGGGCGAAAAGAGCGCGATCGGATTTTTTCCTGGCACCCAGGATGTCATCCCGGATTCGGCGTACGCCTTTCTCGTAAATAAGAAGGGTGGATTGAATGTCATACATCTGTAGCTGCTTCAGATCCTGAAACGCATCCCGGTCAATCACTCTGAGTTCGGGGTCCAGGCTCGCAAGTCGGGCCTCGATGCGGTCGAATATTGAAAAGAGCTTTGCTTTCGAGAGCAGCCAGCCTTGCCAATGATATTCGATCAGTGAAACGGGGTCGGTTTCACGGCCTGCCGTGGTTTCGGCTTCCGTGGTGATATTCGTCCAGCGGCTTTTACCGAGGAAGGAGCTTGAGGGGTTGTCACCGGCCGCTCCGGCTGACTCGAGGCCATGTCCCGGGAAGAAACCCTCCAGCACCTGCGCAAGGAAGTTGTAATCGTTCGTGCCCGAGCGCCGCAGGATGCGATGTGAAAACAACTTTCTTTTATGATCCCTGGCCTGGTACCGCGGCGGCACCTGCGTGTCCTCAGGAGGCTGGATCTCGACACGATGACTTTCCTCGACCCCGGACCATTGCCACCTGAGAAATTTCGCTTTGCGGCTCTTCGATGGCATCTCGTGTTTGAGGACGTATTTGCCGTAGGTATCCTCGAGGATTTCGCTGTTATTGGCTTTCAATAGGGCGGAAAGCGCAATGGCCATGCGACGTTGTTCGTCGGCACCTTTGGGCTTTGTCCCCAGCAGGTAAGCGCGCGTGGAACTTGCGCCACGCTGCGCGCCGATCGAGGTTTTCAGGACATTCATCCAGAAGCTGAAATCGAAATTCGCTGAAAGGCTCTCGGTGTGCGCGTGCTGGAGGTAAACCTGAAGACCATCGGCGGTGCGCACGAACGTTGTGCGCCTCAAGATCGTGCCCTGGGCGCTTGGACCGATGGTGAAGGTTCCACCTACTCCGAGCGGGTCGACACCCAGAAGCGCCAGAAGAGGAATGGTGGCGGAAACCGAGGCGCCAAGCCCCACGGAGTCCGTGATGGTGAAGAGCTCGCCTTCCTTCAATTCCTCGAGAAACGCATCCAAATTATTCGAAATCTGGTCCGGCTCCAGGCTCGAGACGGGCTTCGCAGCGTCAGGTTCGATCATTTTTCCGAGCTTTTTCATGAAGCCGGGCACCCAGAGCCAGCTCCAATTCGTGGTGAGCGCGGTTTTCAGATTCGGAACCGGTCTTACGTGAATGTAGTTTCGTTGAATGACAAGATTTCCAGAGCCGCCCACCACTGCTTTCGGTACTCCGTCCTTGCTCATGAAGTAACCGACCGTGGCCTGGGCTGAGATATTGTCGACCAGCTGCAGTTTCGAATCGCTTCCGTAATAAGTTCCGGTGACGACGTTTCGGCTCGCGTTGACGCGAAGTCCGCCCGTCATTCCTCCCCAGAAGCCGACAGGCTTCGACAGGGGCTGGTTCGGTTTATTTTGGATATGATCGAGGAATTCCTTCTGAAGGTCTTCCGAATGTTTTTTCGCGATGTCCGCCGGTCCGCGCGCCTCCAGCGCTTCATTCACTTTCTGGGTCAGGGCGCGGATCGCGCCGCTGATGAGTTCCAGCCTGAGATACCGGCCCAGTTCGTCTTTTCGGAGCGGAGACTCGGGGTCGCCATAGGTGAAGCGAAGCGCGTAGCCTTCATAAGTTTCGCGAACCAGTTTTCCTTTCAGGACGTCTGGCGGAAAATGGATATCGGTTCGGTATGCGAATTCGCGCATCGCTTTTGGAATCTCGCCCCTGAGTTCGAAAAGTCGTACCAGGTTGTTTCGCCGGGCCGTGAGTTTTTCGAGAATGAGAGTGGTGACCGGCGCCGGATACCGGCCGGCGGCCACGATCGTTTTTAAGTCCTCCGGCTTCAGTTCGGCAATTTTTCTGACGATCCAACGAGCATCATCGAAAGTCGTCTCGGAGAATGAATCGGCGTAGGGATGCGTCAGCGAAACGTGCTTGCTGAGTTCCTTTCCCGGCTCCCAGGCGTAGAGATTGATGCTTTCAGGGACATCCAGAAGTACAAACGGCACGATCAGAGCGCGAAGCACCCTGCGGCCTTTCAGATGCGCTCCGGATACGACGCCCCAGTGATAGGGAGGAATTTGGATTCGTCCCGGTTCAAGGACAGCGTCCCTCAAGGTCACCTGAGGGTCAGAAGGCGAAAGCGATCCTTCAATCCAACGCGAGCGGGCGGTCAGAGTGCGATCACTCAGCTGGTCGAGAAAGCGTTCTCGGGTGGCTATGTCGCGGAATCGCACCGTCAGCGAGCGATACGCTTTCGGGGCGTCGACTGTGTAACCTAGGCGCCGCAGCAGGGCCGAGCGCATCAGTGCGGCATGCGAGTCGAGGCTGAGGACGAGACGAAAAGGAACCGCGCCCGGACCCAGGAGCCGCGCGCGAAACATTCCCCGCGAAGCGGTGATGTCGGAGTCAAAGTCGAATACCACCTCTTCAGGCGGATAGTTTTGAGAGGAGCCGTCCGAGGCGGGGAGTGCGGCTGGCGTCCAGACGTCACTCGGAGCGGGATCGATCCGGCTGATGTCCTGTCCGGAGTCGATCAGGTCCACCACCTGGTCTCGGTCAAGAGGTTGGCCCTTGTACACGAGGTCGATTGCGGGAGCCTGCAGATTCTCCTGTTGGGACTTGGGGATAAGAAGGGTGGAAGCTTCGGCAGCCGGAATCAACCAGAGCAGCAGAAGAGCGCTCATTGCCGAATTTTTGATCTGGTGCTGGATACGCGAAAGTTTCACTCGGGGCTGTCTCCTGCGAGGGGAGTTGAAAGACCGACCGTTTCTATCAGGAATTAGAAGGCCGGTCAAGCCCATGAGACGCCTGCCGGTCAGTTTAAAACCTTAAGAAATTCCGGTGTAGTTCTCTGATGTTGCGTCGGCCATGCTGCAGTGATAAAGCAGCCGGCGGGGTGAGAACGTAATGAACTCTTTGATTCTGATGTCTGCATTGTGTTGGTCTGCTCTTTTTTCGGTCGCGTCAGCAGCCGCTGAAAATTGCTTCGAATGTCACGCCGAGGTTCTGGAAAAGGCCGGACGGCATGAGGCCGCCGTTTTCGGCTGCGACAGCTGCCATGCAGGACACGAAGGAAATTCAGGCCGGCCCGCGAACCTCCTCGCGCCCGTCAATGATCTTTGCTTTCAATGTCATGACGCCTCACTGATCATGACGGAATGCCATCCGGGACCGGGCAAAAAGGACTGCAGTCATCCGATCTTCGGGCATCCGGTATCGGGTCCCAAAGACCCGCTTTATCCTCAGAAAGAGTTCAGCTGCGCTTCATGCCACAATCCGCACAGCGCTCAGATGGAGAATCTGTTTCGCTATGATTACAGCGAAGGCTCCGCGTATCAGGGAAACTTCTGCGCTGTCTGCCACTGGGATTATGCTTTCCCGGGTGACCGTCCGACGCCGCCCTGGGCGATTCAGAAGAAGCTGTTCAAAATCCGTTAAGGTTGATCACGCGCGGGACGAAAGGGTTGTCCGTCACGAGGCGATGAACCTGATCTGAAAGCTCGCGGAGCGTCTTCGCAGAGAGACCGTCCGCGGCGGGCGTGGCCTCGAGTTTCGCTTTCGTAAATGATTCCCAAAAGCAGGTCTTGTCGGTTTTATCACCCTTTGCGCAGGCAAGCGGCGCCTTCAACTCGGCAAACTCATAGGCCGCGTCCAGCGTCGCGCCAACGAGAGGACCCACTTCCTCGTCAAGGGCAGCGGAAACAGCGCCGGAACCGATCAAGCACGCCTCGGTCTGAGCTGCCTCATCGAGTTCGCTGATGATCTGGTTCGCGATCGACTGGGCGCATTTTCCTCTTCGGAGCACGTTGTCGCGCTGATGGCCGTCGAGCATGGTGGAGCCTGCTCTGGGTTCCCAGATCCAGGTTTCGTCCGTTTTCTGACTTGCACCGATGTAGCGCAAACAGGCGAGGAGTTCGATGCTGAATTGCGCCTTGGCTTCCGCGCCTTTCAGGGCGGTTGCCAGTGGAGGCCAGATGTTTACATTTTTCTCCTGACCTCCGAAGATATTTGTCTTCAGGAAGTCATATTTCTCCGGGGCTTTTGTTCTGAGAAGCCGCGGATTGTGAATGTAATTTTCAACCGATTCAGCGAAATCCTCCGCGGGTTTTTTCTGAGAATAATCTGTGACGAAGCGGGCGCCCTGCTTCTTACGCATCTTGCCCGGATTGAGCGGATCCGGCTCCCAGCTGATTTTTTCAAAACCAATGGTTCTGTTCATGTAGGTGGATGTACCCAGCCAGTTGCTGTAATCCAGCTGATGCGCCAGTTCGTGCACCATGGTCGTACGCGCGGCTTTTACGCCATTTTTGAACGCTCCAAAGTACGCGACAATGTGTCCGGGTGTGAATGAGAACGTGTTGCCATGCGGGCTGTGCGCGATCGCAGCGGCATCTGGATTGGTCGGACTCACGAAATCATCATGCACCCTGTAAAATTGTTTGAAGGTTTTCAGGTTGAGGAAATTGAAAGGGAGATCCTGTGTCGCGTAGTGGATCGCGCGAACTTCTTCCGGTTTCCAGATTTGCTCGTATCCTTCCGGGCTTTTTTCCTGGCTCAGGCTGACGATATATCCGGTCTTTTTTGCGATCACGAGTGCCCTGAGAGCGGACTCTTCACTTTCAAAGACCGCGGAAAGCACGCAGCGCACATCGTAAGCCTGGGGGTAAGAACCGTTTAGCTTTGGACAATTGGCTGCGGCGTCAGGCCAGTTGCTCGGAGTGCGATTGCCGGCAACAATCTCACCGAAAATCCGGAGTTCCTCGTTCGTTCCGCGCAGGCGGAGCCCGCTCGCGTTTTTTTCCGCTGTGGGAAGCGACGGGGGGAAAACAGCTGCATGGGCCTTTCTGGCTTCTTCCAGTTCGAGTTTACCTGGTTCCGGGCAGGAGCGCGCGACTTCAAGAATCGGGTCCGTCTGCTTTGAAAGCGCGTTCGCGGATTCCCCGATAATGCAATCCGGGCAATTTTTGTTTTTCGCGAGGGCACTTGTCGCCAGCAGCACGCTTGCAGCAATCAGGACAGTGGCTCGAAGTGTTTTCATTTGCGACGCCTCACCTGGTTGTTTTCTCCGGGCGGAGGGCGATCGAGTAACTGGTGAATCGGCAAACCCGGCGTTTTCACTTTCCAGGCGGGCCTGACAAGGACTCGTTCGACTTTACCGCTGACACCAATGACCCATATCCTTCCGCTCTGCGGGTGCGTGACCCAGCGCCCTGGAAGGACCGTGTCTTCGGAGCGTTCACGTGGAAGTTCTACCAGGGGTAAATCTCCGGGAATCAAGGCCCCCCTTTCTTTTGGCGGAACCAGGGTGTGGTCAATTTCGGCGAGACGCCCGTTTTTGAACCGAAGCAGGAGCTGTTCATAGTCCAAAATAGCGCCCGATTTTTGAGCTACACGGTTTCGAGGAGGGCCCATCAGCCGTGTGACGGTTGTCTCACTTTGCCCGATCGAGAGTTTTTGAATCTGGGCTTCAGCCACTTCAGTTTGGGTCGGTGCCGGGATGGCGTCGCTCCACACGCTGGGACTGATGAGCATCAGTCCTAAGATCGTTCCCGCAACGGGTCCCAAAAGAGTTCCAGCTGTCGTTCGTCGCATCCATTTCCCTCTCTTTCAGGGTAGCCGCTCCGTCTGGGATGCGCAATAATGGCTCAACGGCGGAATAATGGACGTATTGATCATCGAAGATGTTGATCCGATGTTGCGGTTACTGGAACTCGTTTTTAACGGTATCCCGGGGGTTCGTGTTTCGGGATTGGCCAAGAACGGCTGGGACGCCCGGGTCGAAATTTCCAGGCGCCGGCCGGATTTGATCCTTCTGGATGAAATCCTTCCCGGGGAATCGGGGGCGGAACTTCTGGAACAGTTTGAGCAGCAATCTATTCCGGTCATTTTACTTACCAGCCTGTCAAATCCGGTCCACGGGGTACCCAAGAACGCTTTAGGGCGCTTGGTGAAGCCGGGCTGGCGTTCCGTCGAACAGGACCGCAGTCGTCTGACCCAGGAACTCAAAAGCTTCCTGGATGGGACCACTTTGGCGGGTGAGCTGCTTGAATCCAGTTGACGGTCCGATTGGGACTTGCTAATCACGAGGATCACTTAATTAAGTTTTTGAAAGGATCGTTTCAAATGGCTGTTAGCATTCGTCTTTCGCGACAAGGCGCGAAGAAGCACCCCCAGTATCTGATCGTCGCTGTTGACTCCCAGAGCAAGCGCGATGGTGAATACCTTGAGAAGCTCGGGCACTATTACCCGAAAGCCAAGACCCAGGCCGAGAAGATCGAAATCAATGCTGAAGCTTTGAAAGCTTGGCAGGCCAAGGGCGCCCAGTTGTCACAAACGGTTGGACAATTGGTAAAAACCCTCGCAAAATAAAGACATCGGCGCCCGAACTTACAATGTTGGGCTTTCACGCCGGCAGCCGTGAAGAGCGGACCGGAGTGGTGTGTTATGCTGATCTTGCGGCATACTCGTTGAGCAGTGCCAAGTTGTGCAGAGACATGTGGAGGGACGTGGGGCGATGTCTATCATGGGAAATAATACGGGAAATAATCCAGGCGAGGCAGGGACACCAAAACAGTTGAGCGAGCTCTCGAAAATGATCGAGTATATGGCCCGCATGCTGGTGGATGTTCCGGATCAGGTTCATGTCAACGAGATCGCGGGTGAAAACACGACGGTCATTGAACTGAAGGTCGCCAAAGAAGATCTCGGCAAAATCATTGGTAAGCAGGGCAGGACGGCCCGGGCGGTTCGGACGATACTCAATGGCGCATCTACCAAACTCAGAAAGCGCACCGTTCTCGAAATCGTCGAATAACGATTCCCGTCTCGGCTTTCACATTCTGACGCTTTTTCCTGAGAGCTTTGACTCAGTCCTCTCGGCCAGTCTTGTCGGCAAGGCTCGCGAAAAGGGATTGGTCGATTTCCAGTTTACGCAGATCCGCGATTTTTCCAAAGACAAGCATCGGACTGTCGACGATACCCCGTACGGGGGCGGCGAAGGCATGCTCATGAAAGCGGATGTGCTTCATGATGCATGGAAAGAGGCACGCCGAAAAATTCCCGAAGGGGCGCGGAGCACGACCATCTTCCTTTCTCCACAAGGGACGCCGCTCACTCAGAGCTTGGCGAAGGAGCTGGCGACCTACGATGATCTGGTGTTGGTTTGCGGCCACTACGAAGGCGTCGACGAGCGCTTCATCGAGATGTGTGTCGATCGCGAGATCTCGATTGGTGACTACGTCCTGACGGGCGGCGAGTTGCCGGCAATGGTTTTGATCGATGTCGTGACCCGCTTGATTCCTGGCGTCGTCGGCAATGAAAAATCCTTGAGTGAAGAGACCTTTGAAAAGGGTCTCCTGAAATACCCGCAGTACACACGCCCGCGCAATTACGAGGGACGCGAAGTTCCTGAGGTGCTCCTGGGCGGCGACCACGGCGCCATTGCGCGGTGGCGTGAGGAAAAAATGCGCGAACGCACCGAAAAAAAACGACCGGATTTGTTAGGAAAAACCGCGCGACTGAAAAATCAGTAGACCACGGTGAGCGAAAACGCTCCGTCATAGGAGCCCGGCGGCAGGTTCACCGCCAGGGCCGTTCGCGTCGCGCCCACATAGACCATTGCCGCTCCGGAGGGATCCAGAACGCCTGTGCCCGATGGAAACGACGAAAAAGAATGAACGTCGATTTGATTTAGCTTCTTAGGCAACGGGCCTTCCATCTGGATATTTCCTGTTGGAATGGCGATCGTGAATGATTGGTTGGCATTGCCTGTCACGCGAAAGCTGGCGTTCGACGCGGTTTCAGAAGTTCCTGCTGGAATCGTGACCGCGGCAGCCCCCTGCGGTGCCACTCCGAACCGCAGGTCGGAAACCTGGCTCACCTTGATAGACCCTGCAACCGCCAGGTCCGTCAGTAGCAGACCGAGAATGAACGGAAGCCGCGAAATCATAGGTGGAGTTTACAGGATTTTCAGCGCTCTAAAAGGAAATCCGTGCCGCTGACAATTTCGCCTTCGGACGGGATGACGACCTGACGTTGCAATGGTTTCGAATGGAGTTGTTTCTCAAAGAGTTCCGTGAAGGAAGGAGTCACTTGGTAAGTGCCTGGTGGAATCGAACTGAAAAAGAAAGTCCCTCCGCGATCAGTCCGCGTTTTCATGAGAACCGTACCTCGCGAATCGATCAGATGAACTGTCATGCCGTTCAGTAAATTCAATTCATTTCCATTCTTCAGTTCCACGACGCCGTCGATCTCGCCGTTCGTGATCAGAGGCCACCAGATCTCAGTTGTTTTTCCTGCTTTGGGGATGAGACGAACACCGTCTGAAGCTGAGCGAATGAGCGGGTTCACGAGTGAGTCCTGATCAATGGACAGATCCATGGGCGTATGCGGCTGAAGTCTCGCAAGGAACGCGAGGCCTTGCTGGTCCGTGGTGAGCATCTCATTCCGCTGGTGCAAACGCAGCCTGATTTCCGGGGCCGGGCGATCTGTGCCATCCATCACACCATTGCGGTTGTTATCGATGAAAGTCCGTATGGAAGCGGCGCCGAATTCCGCCTGGGGTTCGGGGTGGATTTGCCAGCGACGGGCCAGCGGATCTCGTGCAATGCTGAAAGACACCAGGCCTGCGACGCTGTAGGCACCGGTTGCATCCGCCGAAAGCTGTCCTCCCAGGGTCGCGCCCGGGAAAATCCTGGAGACGCTTGCGTGAAGCTGCGCCGCGCTCCCATCGAAGTAATAACGGAGCTGAGCCGATGAGGCGAAATTCCGGTGTCGCATTTGAATTTCAGCGTCGGTGAATTGAAGTCCCGTGGAAGTATAGTTCAGTCCGAGCCTGAGTTGTTGACGCCTGACAAGCTGTGTGGCTTCGAGGCGGCCTGCAAGGCTTGAATCGGTCGAAGCGGTTCCGCCGTTATAACTCAATTCATGGTTGAGGTAGGTCCTTCCGATGTTCGTGGAAGTTCTGTTCCGCAGGGACAACGATGAGATGTCTTCCGCATAGCGTTTTCGCGCGATTTCCCAGGTTGTTCCCACGCCAGGATTCACCGGAACCACGAAGGAAATGTCTCCGAGGGTCTCATCAATCTGATTTACGCCCGGACGCGAGTTGAACAGTTCGCTCGAATAGTTATTCAGACGCGTGTAGCGAATAGATAGCGATGCTCGCCGGTAGGGAAACTGCGACTTCAGCTGAAGCGCGTTTCCACCGCTTTTGGACAGCGCCGCGGAGCTGGATAATAGCAGGTTTTCCGCGAATCCCGTCACTCCCAGCTGCGCAAACTGATCCTGCCGGCCTAATTCCGTCAGCTGCAACTGTGCCAAGCCCGCGGAAACCGATATGGCGTCAGCGATGCTCTGCTCGAAGCGGGCGGAGTAATGGGGCGCCAAATCGCGCACGCCCAACGCTATCACGTAATTGCGTTGATCCGGCTTCACGTGCGAGGTGTCGATTCGCAGGTTCCGGTACTCCGTTCGCACCTGGCCCTGAGGCCCGAGGAACTCCAGGCGAAACTGATTGGATCCATAGTAAAGAGGAATGTCCCGGAAGTCGTAGCGGCCGTTTTCGCCGATTTCCTGCCGGCTCAACAGCACGTTGTTCTGGTAGAGTTCGACCTCCCATCCGGGCAGTGCATTCCCCTGGAAGTCTCTGGTTCCGAAAAGATCGACGTAATCCAGCGGGTAGTTGGAAATCACGAGTCCGCGCCCTTCCTGTGTGGGCGATATGAGGGATAGCTGTGGAAGCGATACATCAAGCAATTCTATTCTGGTCGCATCCATTGGCCCCAGCAGTCCTCCGTCCGCACGCTTCTGGGCCATGCTCAATCTGCCGTGTCGAAGACCTGACTTGGATGCTGACTTGCCCAATGAGGCAAACGCGCGAGTTTCCCAGCCCAGAATCTCACTTGAAAGGACGGTATCGCTTTGAAAATCGTCTGCCGTGTTGGCTTTGTTGGCGACGCGCTGCAAAGAGAGCTGTTGATCCAGGAACGGTCCGGAAAGCGGCGAGACGCGGTCCGGAATTTCGGGATATCCCGGATCGCTCGCTGAACCTGCGCGAACATTCCCTGGAAGATCCGCGCGCATCTTTTTTCGTTGAATGGGAAGGGTTTCCTTCGGAGTGATAATGATTCGGCTGCGGAAAGAATCAACGACAAGCTCCAGAGGAAACCACTGCGACCAGTGTTGCGCTTCGATCAGAAGATCTTCCGCCGTGGTGTAGGCGCCGTTACAGCTTCCGTCGGGAGCGCGAAATGAACGCACTTGGCCGTGGATCTCAGCGGTACAAGCCTTGAGGTCGATTCGCAACCGGCGCTCCTCAGTGATAATGAATCCTTCCGCGAGACCCAGTGATGGCGATACATTGATGCCAAAACCCAGCGCGACGGAAAGCTCTCCGATCGGAAGGAGCCAGCCTCCGGACACCTGGTAGCCTAGAATCCCCTCGCTCAGTGGGGTTCCATCATTGAGAATGACCTCGAAAATACGTTCATTTTCTTCAGCGATAGGAGAGTGACCGGCAGAAGCGTCTTGCCAGGGTGGTCTGCAGAATGCACAGACAAGGACGATCAGCGCACCTATCCAGGTGCGCTTTAACCGCGAGCTGCCAATGCCAACAGCCTTCGTCCATCTATTCAACACTCTGTATCGAATGCTAACGGCTTAGTTGACCGCTGTCAGCTCAGTAAACAACGGTGACGGTGAAGGAGCCGCTGTAAAACCCCGGTAGTTGATCCTTGTCCAAGGGATCACGGCTGGCTCCGACAAGCAGCAGCTGATTCCCTTCGCTTCCAATGATTCCCGCGCCAGACGGATAGGAGCGAAATCCATTTACACCGATTTGCGACTGAGGCCCTTTTGCCTCACTCAATGTCATTTCAACGACGCCATCTTCCGGAAGCGTGATGGAGTATGAGCGCCGTGGTTCGCCGCTTACAATGAAGCTGGCGTTCCTGGCGTCTTCCTCAGTGCCTGAGTCAATAAGCAGAGCCTGGGTCCCGGCGGACGCCGAGCCGAAGTCCAATCCCGAGATGTTCTGAATTGAAATCGCTGGTGTCACAGTCTGTGTGCAGGTGGCGACGCTCGAGGCTGAGTAGGCTGCTGGCATATGCGACGAGGCGAATGCCAGCATCAGGAATGGCACTGCGGCGTTTACGCGATGAGAAAAGTTTTTATAAACAAGTTTCATTCAACGTTCCACACGACGGTCAGAGACGAGCTTCGTCTGTAGAATTAGTTTAGCAAGCTAATGCATTGCGTCAAATCGTTGAATTTAAAACTGTCTGTGAAGAAGATTTCTGTTTTGATTCAATGGTTTATAACTAGCGCCTGCAGGACGTTTTTCCGGGGGTCAATTAAAGGAGACTGATTTCGGAGTGCGCCTGAACGCCCCCTCCTTCAGCGGTGGGAGAACGGAATTCCACCCGAAACTTTCCATTCCGTAATTTGTCGGCATCGGCCGAAACCGGAAACCGGATGGTTCGTGAATCGATGTAAGAGGAGAGCCCGAGAATGGTTCCGACGGACTCTTCTGCGCCACCCGCAGGAGTGAAAAACAAGTGGAGGTCGCCAAACAGGAATCCTGACCCGATACGCACCAGATTCGCGGTGAACTCAGGAGCGGCTTTTGGCTTTCTGACAAGTTGAAGATTCTCGATCGCCGGTTTGGCAGTAGCATTGCCCCTCAGGATCACGGGGATTGCGACCGCAATTTTCGCTCGGAGCTGCATGGCCCCGTTTGCAGCAGAGGGAGCGGTGCCCTCCTGTTCAGCGGAATCCGCGGGTTCGAAATAGATGTGAGCGCGATAATCCCCATCAGGCAGGCGCTTCCGCGGATGAAGCATGAGTCGCAGTACCTGTTCCGTTCCGGGCTGAAGAACGACTTCACGAGGACTGAATCTCAGATGTTGGACCAGCGATGTGGGCTCGGACCGTCCGTCCTTCAGAAGCGACATGCTTCCATCAGGCTTCATCTGGTAAAACACCGCTGAGATTCGGTACCGCTCCATCTTGGGTCCGATGTGGCGCATGGAAAGCGAGCCGTTTTTCTTCTGATCGGTGAGAACGACTCGTGTCGGGAATACCTGAAGGTTCGCAGAACACGGTTGCGTGAGCGCGAAAAGGCTCATGACGCCGACTAAACAGCAGTAGATCGAATTTTTGCAGGTGCTCATCCGGATATGATGGCTTGACGATGTTGGAAAAAACAAGAGCCAGTTCCTTCCCAGAGGCACTGGCTCTTTGAGCGTATGATTATCGAAATCAGTTTAGTAAACCACGGTAACGGTGAAGACGCCGCTGTAGCTACCTGGCGTTTGGGTGGCGCGAAGAGCGTCGCGAGTGGCACCGACGTAAAGGGTTTCAGTGCCGCCGGCACCCAGCGTGCCGGTCGTATCCGGAAAAGACGTAAAACCCTCGACTCCGATTTCGGTATCGGCAGTCCCACCGCCCCCTGTGCTCATCACCACGGAGCCGTCAGCAGGCAGCGAAATCGTATAAGCCTGACTTGCTTCGCCGGTCACTGTAAAACTCGCGTTTTCCGCGTTTTCCGCGGCACCTGGTGCAACCGCTTTCGCACCATCGCCTTGTGCTCCTGTGCCGAAATCCAAATCCGATACTTTCGCTATCGAAATCGCGGCCGTCACTGTTTGTAACGCATCTGCTGTAGTGCTTGCGGCGTTTGCCTGTTTAGTCGAGAACGACATCACCAGAATCAGTGAGGCCATGCTGAGTGTCAGAATTTTTTTCATCATGCGCTCCTTGAGAGTCAAAAAGTTCAAGATCAGGATTGATCCACTGAACTCCGCATCGGCCCTAAAGAGCAGCGCCTTTAACATTTTTGTCATATTCACCGTTTTAGTGAAAATCAATTGAATAAGTTTAAACGCGAGTAAAGTCGATGAGTTATGGTTTTGCGTGTTTTGGTTCAGACAGCAAACCAAAAGAGCATGTTTGACATGAGGCCGCACGCACGTGCGGCCTTTTTTTTCAGATGACTTCCTGAGTGAGGAGATTTGCGAGCGCGATATCCTGCACTTTTTGGAGTCTCACCGTGACCTTCGTGCCGGAGCACTTGTAACCCTCTTCCGCGCATCGGCTCTCGACTTCAATCGAGCCGTTCATCGCCTTCAGTACGGAATGCACCAGCGGCATTCCGAAGCCGGTGCCTTTTTCGCCGAAGGTGCCGAGGCGTGAGGTGATGGCTGTCGTGGAAAACAGGACCGCGCGGATGTGTTTTGGAATTCCTATGCCGCGGTCTTCGACGCAAAGTTCAATTTCAGTGTCCGTTTCTCGCCCCAGCACCGTGATCTTGCTGTCCTTGAATGAGAACTTGATGGCATTGGAGATCAGATTGCTCAGAATCGTGTGGTGAAATGCTACCGGATCGCAGAGTACGAAGGGGTTTTCGGTGGTGAACTCATATTGAATGTACAGGGCGACATTTTTGTCCTCGAGCTGGCTGCTGAACGATGAACGCATTTCTTCCAGGGTGTCGCGGACGGAAACCGGTTGCATGTTGAATACGAGTTTCCCTGACTCGATGGCTTCCAGATCCCTGATCTGTTCCAAGATTTCCTTCTGGTGGTTGGCTGCTCTTTCTATCGGTTCCCACCCTTTTTCGCCTTTCCTTTTTCGGAGGGCGAGATTGTTGAGAATAGCGGTGAGCGGGTTCGCGAGATCGTGACAGATGATGTGCACGAGCTTCTTCAGCTGCTCTGATTTCTGCGCTTTTTCATTCGCAATTGCGTTTTCCAGGCGCAGAGTCTTGATTTTGTCGGCGAGCGCGAACGAGAGAAGGATCATTTCCAGTGCGGACCCGATCTGGACCAGCTCCGGTGCTGCCACGGGCGGCGTGATCATTCCGTAAATGGCCAGAAAGTACATCGCGATCAGGAGCAGCATCATCGACCAGGCCAATGTCAGGAACTTCGCGGCTCGAACGCCATTTTTCGCGAGCCAGGCCGAGGTGAGAAGCGCTGTCAGGATGTAAAGGACGATGAGTATGTCGCCCAGGTATTCAAAGGGAGGCGCTATTTTCGGATAAAACGGCAGCAGGATCACAAATGAAATCGTCCCGCTGAGAACCGTGATTGCGCGAAAGAGGGTATCCGCAAGCGGAAGGCGGGTCCTGGTCTCAAGAAGATTTCGAGTGAAGAGCGAGGCCCAGAACACCGTCATGAGGGCGGTGAAAGTCAAATAACGTCCGAGGGGAACCCAGCCATCGAGTATCCCGACTGTGAGCGCGAAAGATAGAAGGAAAAAGATGTAGTAGATATAGGGTCGTTCACGAATCGAAAACCAGATGAACAGGTTGTAAAGAATCATGGCGATCGCGATGCCATAGTAGATGCCATGGGCCATGCGCTTGCGAAGGACCTGATTGAAGTTCGCTTTTCGCGTGACGAGCTGGAAACCGAGGTCGCTCGCGGCTTCCAGCTTGAGAATGATGATTGAAGCTTTTCCTTGTGCCAGGTGTAAGGGGAAATTCGGACCGTTGTCGCCCGCTGTCACCTGTTTAAGTGAAAAATGGGATTGGGACAGGCGCCGCTTGGATTCTGCGTCGAACTGATAGAACTCGATGAACGTGATGTGAGGCGGGCGAACCACGAGATCCCACTCGGTATCCGTGTGGTTCCTGTTTTCGACCTGAAAGCGAATCCAGATGTTTGAATTCGAGTAGCTGAACCGCGTTCCGCCGATCCTGGGTAAAGGAAGCCCCTGCGGAGCGGACGAAGGCAGAAACGTCTCTGCCGTGATCGGTTCCTTTAGATTCAGGTCTGACTCCACCCAGCTTTCGGCAAGGGCATCCAATGAGATGCTGTCGACCTCGGGCGAAAGAGGCAAGGCGGTCGGCGATGCTGCGAGCTCTGCAGCTGAAACGGGTGTTGTGCAAAATGCGATTAAAAGCAGAATTCTTCGAAGAAAATGCTTTTTTCGCATGATCGCCCTTATCAGAATTTCATATAGGCCTGGAGCACCGTTGAAAGCCCGCTCAGTACATAGGTGTTTTCGCCTGCTGCGGGCTGATAATAAACAACTTTCAGTTTAAGTGGAAGCGGTGACCCCGTGTAGAAGACGCCGAGATAAGGGATTACGTTGTACTCGGCGGAGCCTTTTGTTGTTTCGCCGGCGATCGAAGAAAATGCTTCAGGGGCTTTGGTGTATTTGCCTGCGGCGGTGTAGTCCCCTGTGAATCGAATTCCTGTTTCAAGACTCAGATCGGTCATGAGCTCCGGGGAAAACGCGAAGTCGAGCTCCAGGTGATTATAGAAGCCCGGTTTAAAGGTCGTGTCGAGGACGCTGTAGTCGCCCGTGAGTTCGTTGGTGTACAGGTATTTCCGGCTGCCGGGGAGGCGATACTCGTGCTCCGTGTAGAGGTTCAGGTAAAAACTGCGCGTGAACTGATAATCCCAGTAGGTCCTTGCGCCCAAGATCCAGGACTGCGTGTCAGAGGCGGTGGTGGTCGAGATGTCATTCGTGTTCGGGCTTGCCGTGCTGCCGGTCGGTAACTTCAAGCCGAGGGCGGCTGCGGCCCTGAGCGTCTCTGCATCGTTACTCGTGGGTGAGGATCCTGAGTTCAGGAACTGGTATTTCCCGCCCAGGAGAACGTCTCCCAGGGTTCCGGATTTTTTTCCGTTCTGAGACCGTTTCTGAAAAAGCTCTCCTACTTTGCCAGGGCCCATTGCTGAATTTAAGGTGGTTAGGGCGGTTTTCATATCCTCGTTGGACGTGGCCGTGACATCCGCATTGAAATAAAGCGGGAGCTGCACGGATAGGCTCATGAGATCTGTTAGTCCGTATTCGATCGCGAAATCCTGCCTGAAAATAGCGGTCTTCATGTGGATTTCAGGATTCAACGTGCTCCAGGGAAGTCCCAGACTCAAACCGGTCTGAAGTACTTTCTGCGATAGCTCAGGCCCGAGTTCGTGTTTTTCCCCGCTGCCATCGAACTCCTGAGAGCTGTTGACGAAGGTGGCGCCCGTGATCAGCCGGAAAACCCCGCCGGGAAGCACCCAGGCGTCGTCGGCATAGGCCGAAGCAGACATCATGAGCGCGATCAGGGAGAATAAAGAGGCGGCTAATACGTTCCTGGAAGCGATTTTTTTGAAGTTCATGAGGCAGACACCCTGGGTTTAAGCTGATTGGTATAAAAGATAATGATTTTAGAGTGGGGTGTCGAGGGGCTCCCGAGAGATTAAAAATGACGCCATGCGGCTGTTCCGTGTGATGAATCGTAAATACCCGTGCAAAATCGACGGGCCGGTGGTATTTCCCTAAGCCTCGTGTCTTTGCGCTCTTTGCCGGTTTACGTCGTGTTACTGCATCATCCTATTGTGAACCGTAAGGGCGCGATCGTGACCACGGCCGTTACGAACATGGATATCCACGATATCTCACGTTCGGCTCGGACCTACGGGGCTCAGGGATATTTCCTGGTCACTCCGATTCTCGATCAGCACGAACTCGTAGGGCGAATCCTGGCGCATTGGCGCACGGAAGAGTCCAGGAAGCAGCATCCGGATCGCGTTGAGGCGGTTTCACTGGTCCGGCTGGTGAGTACGTTTGAAGATGTGAAAGCCGCAATTCGTGCCAAGCACGGCCAGGACCCTGAAGTGGTGCTGACCGATGCAAGGCCGCTTCCGAAGTCGATTTCATACGCCGATTACCGGCGCGAACTCGAAGAGCGGAGGCACTCAGGCGGGAACCCTAAACCAGTCGTACTGGTTTTTGGCACCGGCTGGGGAGTATCGGATACCTTTTATCCCGAGGTGCACCGGATTCTGGCTCCGGTGTACGGGCCTGAAGGTAATGGAGGTTATAATCACCTCTCTGTTCGTTCCGCTGTCGCGATTATTCTCGATCGGCTGTTCGGACTGTAAACCGGCGAATGAGCGCTTGAAGTGCGAATTCGTGACAACAGTCAGATGTTCAAAGTATTTTGAAATCGGAGTTGAAAATGGCAGGTACCAAACAGAAGTACAGAAAAACGTCCAAGGGCCTTCAGATGAATCAGAAGGGCATGGCGGACAAAGTCGCGCTGGTCGAAAAGTCCATGCTGCGCACGGATTTCCCGCAATATAAAGCCGGCGATACCGTTAAAGTTCACGTTCGCATCAAAGAAGGTGAAAAAGAACGTATTCAGATTTTCGAAGGAACCGTGATCGGGCTCTACAATAAGGGCGCGAGCAAGTCTTTCTGTGTTCGCAAGGTCTCCCATGGGGTAGGCGTCGAGCGCAAGTTCCTGGAAGCCTCACCGAAGGTAGCCAAGCTCGAAGTGGTGCAGTCCGGTAAAGTGCGCCGCGCGAAGCTCTATTACATCCGCGAACTCGAAGGAAAAGCCGCTCGTATCGAGCGTGATGTCGAGACGCAGGCTTCAGCAGCCCAGAAGGCAGCTGCGAAAACAGCCGCCCAGAAGCCTGCAGCCAAGACCAAGTAATCATCGCACGGGGAATTTTCGACGTGCGTTCGAAAAAAAGCGCCGACGCAGGGGGATCTTCGGATCACCCGCGTCGGCGCGTTACTTTGGGGCGCCCCACTCTGGAGTGGGAGCTCAAACAAGGGCACCCGCGAATCGTCGTGGCCGGGGTGGACGAGGTCGGCCGCGGTTGCCTGGCCGGGCCAGTCGTTGCCGCGGCTGTCATTTTGCCTGAGAAGATCGACAAGAAGAGCTGTCCCTGGATAGAGGACATCACCGATAGCAAACGGGTGAGAGCGGCGCTCCGCGAAGAGCTGTCAGGAAAAATTCAATCCTGGGCGGGTGCCTGGGCGCTGGGAGTCGCAAGCGTCGCCGAAATTGACGAGATTAATATCTTTCATGCATCCCACCTGGCGATGAAACGAGCGGTGGAAAATCTTAATCTGGAACCCGCGCATGTCCTGGTCGACGGAAAATTCAAACCGCCCGGTCTGAGCTGTGATTCGACAGCCATCATACAAGGCGACCTGAAATCCTTGAGTATCGCCGCAGCTTCCATCGTGGCCAAGGTCTGGCGCGATCAGCATATGGTTGAGCTTGATTCCCTGCATCCTGGCTACGGCTTCGGAGCACACAAAGGCTACGCCACGGCCGAACATTCGGCAGCGCTCGGAAAGCTCGGCACGAGCCCCATTCATCGCCGCAGTTTCTCCCTGCAGGGCATCAGTCTCGGCGCTCAGGAATTGCTCGCTGAATCTTAACATCTGTCTCGGTCCGTCAAGCGAATGCCATGCTATAAGGCGCCGAGGCTTGTCCAAACACTATGCCGCATTCAGCGCTCAGGTCATCACAAGAGCTCTCGAATCCGAGAGCATTCGGACGCTCGTTGATCGTGGGCCTGGGGGTCGTGGCGTTGTACTGGTTTTTCGACAGCTGGCTTCATGCCGTTCTGGAACCAGGCGCAGGTCTCCAGATGCATCTTCTTCAGCCGTCCATAGTGGAAGTGGTGCCCAGGCTCTTTGTTTCTATGGCGCTGGTGGTCGTGATCGGACTTCTGGCGATTCTCAGAAACGAGGAGCGAAAGCTGCGATTTACACAGATCTCGGTGGATTTTGCGGGAGATGGGGTTTTCTGGAGTGGAGAGACCGGGCGGATTTTATATGTGAATGAGGTAGGGGGGCGCGCCTTGGGATACACGCGCGAGGAGCTCGAACAGATGAGGATCGCAGAGCTGGATCCGAATTTCCCTCCTGAGCGCTGGCCTTTGCACTGGAAAGAGCTTCGAACGCGGAAGACCCTGACCTTTGAGACGGTACATCGCGCTAAAAGCGGTGAACTCGTCCCCGTTGAGGTGACCGCGCGCTATGTGGAGTATGGCGGACGTGAGCTGAATTGCGCTTCTGTCCGGTACATTTCCGAAAGAAAGAAAGCGGAAGAGAAGCTCAGGGCAAGCGAGGAGCAGACGCGGCTTTTGCTTGAATCGACGGGCGAAGGGATCCTGGGCGTGGATATGGAAGGTCGTTGCACCTTCGTGAACCCAGCCAGTCTGCAATTGCTCGGTTACAGTGAAGCCTCAGAGCTTCTTGGAAAGACCCTGCATCCGATCTTTCACCACACGCATCGTGACGGATCATTTTATGCGGTCGAGGATTGTCTTGGCTGTCGTGCCTACCAGGAAGGGAAAAGCATCCGGGTCGACGATGAAATTTATTTCCGCAAGGATGGCAGCGGTCTTGAGGTGGAGTACCGGGTTTATCCCATGCGCCGGAATGACCAACTGATTGGTGCCGTGTACGTCTTTTCGGACGTTTCCCTGAGAAAGAAAGCCGAACGGGATTTGAAGGCAAACACCGAGAAGCTCAAGGAAGCGAATCGGTTGAAGGATCTGTTCACGGATATTCTCAGGCACGATCTGATGAACCCCGCCTCTGCCATCAAGGTATCCGCGGAGCTTCTGACTCGAATCGAGAAAGATCCCCTTAAGCTCAGGGCCATCGGCAGAATCGCGAAATCGACTGAAAGCCTCATCAGCCAGTGTGAAAGTGCCGCCAAGTATGCCCGAGCGGCCCAAGCCACGGACCTGGTGTTTGCTGAAGAGAATCTCGGGTCGCTTCTGAAAAAGACGATTCAGGAGTTCGAACCTCAGCTGAAAGCGAAAGGCATGGTTCTCGACGAAAGTTTTGTCGGGGAATGCCGCGCCGAAGTGAACCCAATGCTGATTGACGTCTTTTCGAACCTGATTTCCAACGCCATCAAGTACAGTCCGGAAGGAACACGGATCGGCCTGGCGGTTCAGGATCAGGGAAATGCCTGCCGGATTTCCATCAGAGACCAGGGCGAGGGTATTCCCGATCAGGACAAGGAGCGCGTCTTCACTCGTTTCGAACGAGTGGGAAAAGAAGGGGTGAAGGGAAGCGGTCTGGGTCTGGCCATCGCCAAACAGCTTGTTGAGATGCACCGGGGCAGGATCTGGGTGGAGAACAATCCAGGTGGCGGAAGCGTCTTCTTTGTCGAAATTCCGAAGAAATCACGAGTCACCTGATGGCACGAGAGCTGCCATGGACTTTTCCTCATGGGAAAGTATTCAAGAGACCTCGGAATTCGCGCTGAGGAAGACGCGCTCGTCTGGCTGCTGAATTGTTATCGCATGCGCCTGCTGCTGCGTAACTTCCGGTGCAAAGTCGGGGAAATCGATTTGATCCTGGAAGAGGAGCTTCCGGATGGTGAACGAGAACTCGTGTTTGTCGAGATCAGGTCACGTGCCGAGGGAAGCTGGGTTTCGGCGCTGGAGAGCGTCAGCTTCAGCAAACGGAGGAAGCTCAAGCGCGCCATCGGGATGTTTCTGCTGCGTTACGATGGAAGGGCGAAAAGCGCGCGAGTGGACGTACTCGCGCAAAACGGCGGAGCCTGGGAGCATATCCGGAATATACGGATGGACCTTTGATTACTGATCGAAGCTTTTGCGCGCGCGATCTTCGTTATCGTAAAATTCGAAAATTTCGGTTTCTTCGAACGCTTTCATGACGCGCCGGAACTCGCTTTTGACGTTGCAGTACCGCGGTTTGGTCGAAGCGTTGTTGCTGAACTCCTTCAGCGTCTGAACGAAAGACGAAATCCCGCTTGAACCCACGAAGTCGAGATTCTCCAGGTTGAAAATGATCTTTTTCGGGGTGGAGTCTGATTTCGTTTTATTGATCAATCTGTTTAGATCCTCGCGGAGGGGCAGCTGGGTCTCGAAATCGAGCTTTCCATCCATCGAGACTACAATCGTGTCGCCGACCTTTTTGAACTGCGTCTTCATCCTGATCCTCCGGAATCCGTATTATTGAACGTTTTTCGTAGCGGCTTTCCTTTCGCCGCAGGTTCCATTATCGTGCGGCCCATGGACTCGTTAAAGAGGCAAGTTTTGCCGGGACAGCTCGCCGTGGTCGCGACCCCGATCGGGAATCTGGACGATTTGAGCCCAAGGGCCAAGCAGGTCCTTACGGAAGCTGACGCCGTGCTTTGCGAGGATACGCGCCGGACGGCTCGTCTCATCGCCGGATCACTCATCGACCGGCCCATTTCAGGCCTGGAGCGTTTTGACGCCCACGCCAGCGCCGGAAAGGTCGCCACGTTCGTGGCGCGACTTCTCGCGGGGGAATCTTTGGCGGTCGTTACGGACGCCGGGACCCCGGGCATCAGTGATCCCGGAGCATTGCTGGTTGCCGCCGCACGTGAGGCCGGGGTGACCGTCGTCACCATTCCCGGACCCTCGGCGGTCATGGCCTTGCTGTCTGTTTCAGGATTTGGGGAAACGGCTTTCGCTTTCCGCGGGTTTTTCCCGCGAAAGGACTCCGATCGAGAGACAGAGCTGAAAACCGCCGCAGCGTCCAGGCAGGTGAGGGTCTGGGTCTGGTTTGAGAGTCCTGAGCGAATTCTAAAAAGTCTTCAGAAGGTCGCAGAGGTCTCTCCGGATGCGCGAGTTGTCGCCGCGAAGGAATTGACCAAGCTTCATGAGCGAATCTTTGCTGGGGGGGCGGAGGCGGTTTCTGAAGCAATCGCTCAGGAAGTGGAAAACTCAGGAACCCGCGGTGAATGGTGTTTTGCAGTTCAATTCCCTCAAGCCGCTGGGGATACAGAGTTTTCTGGAACAGGGTTACCCAGCCTCAATAGTTCAGAATGGGTTAAGGCTCTGCTCTGTTTGAAGGATGCTGGTGTGCCTGCATCGGAATCCGTGAAACATGTGTGTCGCCATTACGATGTTCCGAGGAACGTCGTCTATGAGTCAGCGGTAAAAATTTTTCAAAAAAGTGGTGAGGGGTATTGACCCAGTCTGGAACCACCGTAAACTCATAAGTGTGGTTGTGGAAAGAATCCAAGGAAGGATTCAGGGAGACTAGATTAGAACTCTCGCGGGCCTCGGTGAGGTTAGGATGACCAGTCACTGAGGCTATTTTTTCGACCGTTTTTTCACTCTTCTTGAGTGAAATTTTCGAGGAAGCCAGGATGGTTTCCTAACGCCGGCCAAGGCAGGAGGCCTATGCCACCCAGGCCATCAAGCAAAGTCCCGCAGGGGACGCCCCGCACATCTCCTCAAACCGATACCAGAGAAGAAGTTTCAGCTGTTTTAGGCCGTATTCGCGGCTTGGAATCCGAAATGGCGGAAGTGATCCGTCAGATGCAGGAAAAGGTTCAACAGCTCGAATACCTGAACGATTTTTCAAGTCTGCTGAATTCAACCCTTGAAACAGCCGTTGTCCGCGAGAAGGCGCTCGAGGCCACTTGCAGACTCCTGCGTTGTGAAACCGCATCGCTCTATCTTGTGGATGAGAAACGAGCGGAACTTTACTGGGAAACCGCCTTGGGCGAGGTCGGAAAACGGCTGCAGAAATCAGTGCGGCTCCCGATCGATGATCGGTCGATCGCGGGTTATGTCGCAATGACGGGTGAAAGCCTGGTTGTGAACGATGTGGAAAACGATTCCCGTCATTTCAAAAAAACTAGAGCAGCGCACCCTGGCCCGGGCGAATCCGGGCCTTCTTTCCTGGCTCGGACCATGATCTGTGCTCCGCTTCGCGTGAAGGGAAAGACGATCGGGGTTCTTCAAGCCCTGAACAAGCTTCCATCGGTACCTCCCAGGTCATCGCTGCATCCCTGGCCGGATTTCTATGACGAGGACAAGCGACTGCTCGATACGTTAAGCCATCAGGTAGCGATCGCCGTGGAGAACTCGCGCCTTTACTCGGACATCAAGAAGAACTTCTTTGAAACCTGCGAGGCCCTGGCCGAGGCCATTGAACAGAAAGACCGTTATACCGGCGGTCACACGAAGCGCGTGGTGTTTTATTCGATGGCCATTGCGGAAGAGATGGCGCTACCGCCGGAGCAACTGGAAACTCTGCGGCTTGCCGCGATTCTTCACGATGTGGGAAAAATCGGAATTGAGGACAGTATTCTGAAGAAGCAGGCCCAGCTGAATGATGCCGAATGGAAGGTGATGCAGAATCATCCCAAGATGGGCTATGACATCATGAGTCGAGTCGAAGGTCTTCGGGAAGTCATCGTCGGCATGCGCTATCATCATGAGCGTTGGGACGGCGGCGGTTACCCGCAAGGTTTGCGCGGCCCGGAAATTCCGCTCATTGCCCGCATCATCTCGGTTGCCGACACCTACGATGCCATGGTCAGCACCCGGCCCTACCGGAAGGGGCTGGATCCCAGTTACGCTCGTCAGGAGATCCTCAAGCATGCCGGAACCCAGTTCGATCCGAGCGCCGTCCAGGCCTTTGACCGCGCGTTTTCGGCCGGAAGGCTCGGAAAAGGGTCCCGTGCCGACGGTTAAAAAGGGTTCCTGAGGGATTTTAAAGACCTGCGTTGATTCAGAGCGGGTTGCCTGTTAAGTTTCCCGTCACTTATGTCATGGTTTGACGATCTTAAAACTCCGCGCATTCGCGCCCAGGTCTCACAGCGCACCTCCAAGGTTCCGGAAGGCATGTGGGTCAAGTGCACGCAATGTGGCGAGATACTGCAATCAAAGGTACTGAAAGATCATCATCAGGTCTGCCCCGAGTGCTCCTATCACTTTCGAATGACTGCCACGGAGCGTATCGCGCTGCTGACGGATGAGGGGAGCTTTGATGAATTCGCCGAAGATCTGGTTTCCACCGATCCTCTCGAATTCGACGACATAAAACCTTATAAGGACCGCCTGCGCTCGGCCGCGAGCAGCACCGGTGTCCGCGACGCGTTTGTCGCCGGAAAGGCCAAACTCCAGGGATTGCCGTACTGCCTTGGCGTTTTCGAATTCAAGTTCATGGGCGGCAGCATGGGTGTTGTCGTCGGAGAGAAAGTCGCGCGGCTTTTCGAGACCGCGTTGAAGGAGCGTATTCCGGCCGTCATCATCAGTTCCTCCGGCGGGGCCCGCATGCAGGAAGGGATTCTCTCCCTGATGCAGATGGCGAAAACGACCGCGATCACAAGCCAGCTTCGCGCGGAAGGCATCCCTTATATTTCTGTTCTCACGGATCCCACGACGGGTGGGGTTGCCGCCTCATTTGCCATGCTCGGGGATATCATTCTGGCTGAACCCGCGGCTTTGATCGGGTTCGCCGGTCCGAGGGTGATCGAGCAGACCATCCGGCAGTCGCTGCCCAAGGGCTTTCAGCGCAGCGAGTTTCTTCTGGAGCACGGCTTCGTTGACCGAATAGTTCCTCGCAAGGATCTTGCGGGCGAGCTTCGACGTCTGATGTGGTGCTTGGGGCGACAGACGTGCCGGTTTCCTATTTGAAGGTTCTCGAGTACGGGGTCTTCCGTATTCTCGTCCTGCTCATTCTGACTGTATTTCCTCTTTTGGGCGCCTCCCCGTCATTCGCGATCGAAGAGACGAGCCCGCTTCATTATTCGGCCGAGAGGCAGCTTTGGAACCGCCGCGCGAACAAGGTCGAGCTTTTCGGGCGAGCCATTCTCCGGCAACCCGGCGAAATCCTCACCGCCGAGTATATTCTGCTCAATCTCGAGGAGCGCACTGTCCAGGCTAAGGGAAATTGTGTTTATACCGCGACCGATACCGTGATTCACGGTGAGGAGATGCGTTTCAATCTGGACACGCGGACCGGATCGATTGTGAGCGGCCGTGTCTCGAATGATCGTTTTTCCCTTTCCGGCGAACGCATCAACAAACTCGGTGCCGGGCGTTTTCAGACGCATTGGGGAGAATACAGTACTTGCAGGGATTGTCCTCAGAGCTGGTCTTTTCAGGCGGAAGACGTCGATCTTGAAGTCGAAGGATACGCCTATCTCAAGAACGTCACGGTGAAGATTCAGGATACCCCGAGCGTGTGGTTCCCGTATCTCGTGGTGCCGATCAAAACGCGCCGGCAGAGCGGATTGCTGTTTCCGACCTTGAAAGTGAACGACCAGCATGGGTTTATCTTCGTTCTGCCTTTCTTTTGGGCTCTGGATGAGAGCGCTGACATGACTTTCGGGTTAGGCCAGTACACCGCACGGGGACGACGCCTGGAATGGGAGGGGCGGTATGCGCTGACTCCTCGAAGTTCGGGAACGGCCCGGTTTTTTCATTTGAACGACACTAGCGCGGGAGTCTCGATCTTGAGGGATCCCGGTGATTCGTCGGTGGGGCGATGGGCTCTGGATATATCGCAGATCCAGGAGCTGCCCTGGGGAATTGAGGCGAAGACGCGGATACTGGAGGTCAGTGACAATCTCTATCCGAATTTTGTGGGCGATGTTCCGGGTGCCGTTGAACCGGTTCTTTCGTCGGACCTGAGTTTTTCGAAGACATCCTCGGAGCTGAGCGCGTTTGTTGACTTCCGGCGAATGCGCAATCTTCTCAATACGAATCCGGACCCTCGCGCGCGTATCGAGCTCTTTGACTCGAGGACCGTTCAGAAGCTGCCCGAAGCCGTGATCACGACCAATGACCAGTTCCTGTTCAATACACCCTTCATCGGGGGGGTGAGCGTCGGAGTTGCGAATTTCACGCGCTCTTCGGGCCCTTTCGATTTTGACCAGTCCCGGTTTCCTTTTGGTCAGGACCCGGCGAACTCGGGCCTGGTACCCTTGCCCGGAGTGGATCCGGTCCGCGAAGCGACTCGCGTGGCGGTGACCCCGATGCTCTATACGGCGGTAAAACCGTTCGAAATCGCCTCGGTCATTCCGTCGCTGACTTACTATTCCTATTTTTACTCATTCCACAACGCGCTTCCGAATTTGAATCGCGGTTACCTGCACTTCCAGACCGAACTCAATACGCAGCTTGAACGTATCTATGACACTGACGACCCGGTTTATCCCAAATCGAAGCATCTGATTCGTCCTTTCCTCCTGTATTCACGGATTCCTTATGTCAGGGAAGACGCGGCTCATCCGTTTCTCAGGCAGATACGCGAGTCGGAGGGCTATAATTTCGACAATCGCGATATCGTTCCTTTGGACGCCAGTCCGAGCAACATCAACTATTTTGTTCCGCTTGGAAATTCACTTTCCTACGGCTTCACGACTCAGTTGATTCGAAAACGAGGGAATGCGCTGGTGCCGGGATCGGCATCGTATCAGCGTTCCATCGAATTCAGTGCGCGCCAGGCAATCAATTTCAAGCGCTCGGATCAGCGCTTCTCGCGGCTTTCATCGCGCCTGGGTTTCACCTTCGATCAGTTCAGCTGGGGAACCGATTTCTCCTATACGCCCTACACGGATGCTCCCCCGGAGATCCTGAACAGTTCGGCTACCTACGTTTTTGAGCGTGCTACGAAACACCTCGTTCTTCAGTATGATCGCAGTCTCATGCTTTCCTACAGTTATGACAAATCAGCGTGTGGTCGGGACAGCCCCATTAAGTGCGGCACGAACGCGCTCAGCGCGACAGTGAATTTCTCGCTTTCGGATCATATCCTTCCGACGTTCACCTCTGAGTACAACCTGGTGGAAAAAAAGTTCATGAGCCAGAAGCTTAATGTCGCCTTCCAGAGTCCTTCGCGCTGCTGGAAGTTCGCGTTCGCGATCGGTCATAACGTGACGAGCGGGTTCGTCAGGTCCTACGACCTTGCAATCAATCTCACCGGCGCGGGATTCGGTATTTCAGATCTCGCAAATGACCTGATTCCGGGTCAATAGAATGGATAACAAAGGAGCAGCGATGATGGTGAATGTAACGAAATATGCAGCCGTGGCGCTACCGCATCTTGAAAAAACAGTGGAGCGCAATAAGGCCGTTATGGAACGGCTGGCAACTCGGCTGGTGACGGATGTGCGGGAAGGAAAGTCGCTTCTGGTCTTCGGAAGCGGACATTCCTCCATCTTTCCGATGGAGCTTTATCACCGCGCCGGGGGCGCCTCTTTTGTCATACCGCTTTTCGCAAGCTACCTCCTGCCGACGGCCGGACCTCCGGTGGTTCGGATGTTCGAGCGCACGCCCGGTGCTGCTACCGCCATCCTGAATCGTGTCAGACCGAAGGCAGGGGAGATGCTCTGGCTTGCCTCTCAGTCGGGGATCAACGGTGCAGGTGTTGATCTGGCGATCGAGGCCAAGAAGAGAGGGCTTTTCACCGTCGCATTCACGAGTGTGGCTCATAGCAGCGCGGTGAGCTCTCGCCACCCGTCCGGGAAAAGACTTTTCGAGGTTTGCGACGAAACGGTGGATCTCGGAGGATTTACCGGTGATGCAGCGGTTCCGCTGACCGAAACGGTATCAGCGGGTCCTTTGTCCACGCTGGGAACCGTGATGCTGGGCCATTCCATTATCCTTGCCGCGGTGGAACAGCTCGAGCAAGGCGGGCATCATTGCGTGTACACCAGCGTCAATACACCCGAAGGGGAGCGCAGAAACAAAGCGCTTGAGGAGACCGCCAGCGAACGCGACGTGCTGCTTCGCTGAGATTTCGTCGCCCGCGTCAAGAAAATGACCCACTTTGCGTTAGCGAGCGCCCGCGCTAAAATCAGCGTATGCGCATCCTGTTATCCAATGACGACGGCATCCAGGCACACGGGCTCAAGGTCCTTCAACGGGAGTTCCAAAAGCTGGGCGAAGTTTACGTCGTTGCGCCACTCGAAGAGCAAAGCGCTACCGGGCACTCGCTGACCATTCATAAACCTCTCCGTATTCTCCCGATGGGGGATGGATTCTACGGAGTGAGTGGTTCCCCCGCGGATTGCGTTTTTCTCGCGCTTCGGGAAATCATGCGCAAACCGCCGGACATCGTGATTTCGGGGATCAACAGGGGCGCGAATCTGGCGCAGGATGTCTATTATTCGGGAACCGTGTCGGCAGCGCGTGAAGCGTGCATTTTCGGTATACCCTCGCTCGCGGTAAGTCTCGCAACAGACTTCAAGAAACTGAAGTCGGATGTGGATTATCATTACCAAGGCGCAGCGCGCCTGGCGGTACGTGTCGTGAAAGCGATGCTGAAAAAGCCTCTTCCGAAACGGACCTTTCTGAACCTGAATGTTCCGGATATTCCGATGAATAAAATCAAAGGGATTGAACTGACACGCCAGGGATTTCGCTATTATTCCGGGAACATTTTGCGACGTAAGGATCATCGTGGGCGCGATTACTACTGGGTGGGGGGCAGTTACGAGGGCTTCCAGAATGAACTTGGATCAGATTGCTATGCAGTTGAGTCCGGTTTTGCCGCGCTTACGCCCATGAAGCTTGATTCAACGGATTTGCAGGTGCTCGAAACGCTGATTGAAGAAGGTATTGAGCCCCGCATGAAGAACGGGGTCCTAAACCTGCAAAGACGGAGAAAAGCCCTGACCAAAACGGGCAAAGGAAGAACGCGACCATGAGTTTTTTTGCCGCCTCACGCTCCGCGATAGCGCTTGTCGTTTTCACCGTCATCGCGGGCGGATGTTCGACGGTCAGCCCCATGGGAAGCGGTCGCACAGGGCTTCTGGATCGTCTGGGAAAGGCTGATGGCGGTCGCAGGCCCGCGGCAGTTCTGATTTCAGAAATGAAAAAAAAGGGACTGGCGCTTCAGTGGCCCATTGAAATGGTGCACGTCACCTCCATGTATGGCAGTCGCGGTAAGAACGTCCATGAGGGTATTGATCTCCGCGCCAGAACAGGCACGCCGGTGCTTGCCGCGGAATCAGGTGTCGTTTTGTTCGCCGGACAACGGCTTAGAGGTTACGGTAAAATGATAGTGATCCGTCACCGCGAGCGTATCGCGACAGTTTATGCCCACAACTCAAAGCTTCTGGTGCGAGTGGGACAGCGGGTGAGAAGGGGGCAGAAAATCGCACTGAGCGGCAACAGTGGCCGCTCTAGCGGGCCTCATGTTCACTTTGAAGTACGTAACGGGGTTGAGGCTGTGGACCCCTGGGAAGTTCTTCCAGATCCCACGACTCTGGCCAAACGCACTTCGATGCCGCGTGGACTGGCGAATTCCAGATAGTTTAGCTGCGCTGCCGGGTGGCGAATTTCGCCATCTGGCGGATGGTTTCACGGAGCAGTTCTGTCTGACCTTCTTCGCGCAGGTCGCCCAATCCGATTTCGTGCAAAGCGATCCCTGATACGGGCACGCCGTACCGATGAAGAAAATAATGCGCCGCGAGTACTGCTGTGCGGCGATTGGCATCCTCGAAAACGTGAGCGAGCACCAGGCCCGCGTAAACGTCCACTGCTGCGTCAATCACGGCGCCTGATTCAGCGAGTTCCGTGGCATGGTGCAACTTCTCGCGGGTCGTGACGAGCGGATCGGACATGAGTGCGAGCGTTTCCGAAGCTCCTGATGGCAGCGTGATCGTGACGGGCGCCTGCCGCCACGGGTCTTCGTTCCGGCCGGTAAGGATATTGTTGAGTCGGCCTAGCTCGGTTGTGGTCAGAAGCACCCGGCGGGAAGCCATGCTCTCGGAAACTTCCAGTGCACGGTCAAACCTGGCGAGCTCCAGCTGCCTTTTGAGCGAGTCAGGTTTTTTCTGAGATCCAGTTGGATCGTCCGTCTGCTGAGTCATGGTCGGCCGCCTTTCTCGAGTGCTAAGGTCAGAATGAGGGAGAGTGCACGCCCGGTCAAGCAGACCTTGCAAGCGGAGGCCATGCATGTGCTACTTTAATGAAATGCTCATGCCTATCAGTTCGTCCGGATTTCCCGACTCGCCTGACTCAGATGACAGCCGTTTCCAGGAAGAAACCGGCTCGGACGTGGCGGTCGAGGAGGGCCGGCCAAAGCTCAAAGAGCCAGCGAAATATGCTGTTCTTCTGTTGAACGACGATTACACGACGATGGACTTTGTGGTGGATGTCTTGCAGCGCTTTTTTCGAAAGTCGCGGCAGGAAGCGGCTCAAATTATGCTGCGGGTGCACCAGGAGGGACAAGGTTTGGCGGGCGTCTACGTGTTTGAAATTGCGGAGACCAAGGTGGCGCAGGTGCAGGAATATGCCCGAGCCCATGGATTTCCCCTGCGGTGTGCGCTAGAACCCCTTTTATGATTGGACGCAAAGCAGAAATCGTCCTCAACCGAGCTGTCCGATTCGCTGTCGAGCAGGACCACGAATATTTTACGCTCGAGCATGTGCTCTGGAGTCTTTTGCGCGAGAACGAAATTGTCGAGATCATCGACGCTTGCGGCGGCGAACCGGTCCGGATGCGGACCGAGCTTGAGGGCTACCTCGAAACTGAAATCCCGCGAACGGGAGTTCCCGAGCAAGCTGAATCGCCCGACTCTTCGGCTTCGCCTTCGCCAGATGAAGAGCTGTCTGCTTCGGAATCCGGAGAAGATGTCGATCCCGATCAGGATCCAGATCAGGAAATGGACGCGTCCGGAGAAGCCGAAGAGGGAGAAAGCGAGGGCCGTGACGAGGCCGGCTGGGAACATCCGATCGCGACTCTCAGTATTCAGCGCTTGATTCAAAGCGCGTTGTTTCATGTGCAATCCGCCGGCAAAGACGAAATCCGACCCGCGGATCTGCTGGTTGCCCTTTTCCAGGCGAGAGATTCGCACGCGCTCCATCTTTTGTCCAAGCAGGGTATCGATCGTCTGGATGTGCTGAATTTCATCAGTCATGGGATTCAGAAAGATGAAAATCGTACGGAGGAGGCTCCTTCAACGGACCTTTCCCCGCAACCCACAAGTATTCCGGGAAAGCCGGCTCCGAACCGTTCGTCGGATGACCCGCTGGTCCTTTATGCTCGCAATCTCAATGAGCGTGCTGAGGCGGGAAAAGTGGACCCGCTGATCGGACGCAAAAACGAGGTCGAGAGAATCGTTCAGACGCTTTGCCGCCGACAGAAAAGCAATCCTCTTCTTGTCGGCGAGGCAGGTGTCGGAAAAACAGCGCTGGCCGAAGGTCTTGCGGAGCGAATCGTGAGGGGAGAGGTTCCCGAACATCTTTCGAACGCAGTGGTCTACGCGCTTGATCTCGGAGCATTGCTCGCCGGGGCGAAGTTCCGCGGTGACTTTGAGCAGCGCCTGAAAAAAGTGCTGGTTGCCTTGCAGAAACAGCGGGAACAGGGACATGAGCCCATCCTCCTGATTGACGAGATTCACACCATTATCGGCGCCGGAGCGGTCAGCGGGGGGGCTTTGGATGCGGCCAATCTCCTGAAACCCGTGCTCGGCCAGGGTGAGTTACGTTGCATCGGCTCGACGACTTATCAGGAATACCGAAACGTTTTTGAGAAAGATCATGCGCTGGCGCGCCGTTTTCAGAAGATCGACGTTCCCGAGCCTTCCGTGGAGGAAGCCGTCCAGATACTGAACGGTCTCAAGGAACGATACGAAAAACACCACGGTGTGCGGTATTCAGCGGAAGCTCTCCGGGCGGCGGTGGAGCTTTCATCAAAACATCTGACCGACCGTTTTCTTCCCGATAAGGCCATCGACGTCATCGATGAGGCCGGCGCGAAAGCACGTTTGAAATCGCCGGACAAGAAGCGCGAAAAAGATGTTCTGATCGGAGCTGAGGCAATCGAGGAAGTAATTGCGCAGATTGCCCGGATTCCGGCCAAATCCGTTTCAGTCACCCAGAAAACGCGGCTGAAGAGTCTGGAGCGGGATCTCAAGTTCACCATCTACGGGCAGGATCACGCGATCGAAGCTCTCGTCACCTCGATTCGGCTTGCTCGCTCGGGCCTTCGCACGGCAGAGCGTCCCGTCGGCGCATTCCTGTTCTGCGGCCCTACCGGCGTTGGAAAAACGGAATTGAGCAAGCAGCTCTCGCAGTGCCTTGGGGTTCCTTTTCTGCGGTTTGACATGAGCGAGTACAGCGAGAAACACACGGTTTCCCGGCTGATCGGGGCTCCTCCGGGATATGTGGGTTTTGAGCAGGCCGGCATGCTGACTGATGCCGTTTTAAAGAACCCTCATTCCGTGGTTTTGCTGGATGAAATCGAAAAAGCTCACGGCGATATCTGGAATATCCTTCTCCAGGTGATGGACCATGGCTTTCTTACCGATAACAACGGCCGGAAAGCTGATTTCAGGAATGCCATCCTGATCCTGACCTCGAACGTCGGTTCCAGAGACTTGGAGCGTCGACCGCTAGGTGTGGGCCCTCAGGAAACCGATGGGCTCGTTGGGTCAACTGCGAATGATGGTTCGGGCGCGAAAAAGGCGGTCGAGCAGACGTTCAGTCCCGAATTCCGGAACCGCCTGGATGGCATTGTTTACTTCAATTCACTGGACCCGGTGGCGGTTGGCCACGTCGTCGGGAAGCAGCTCCTCGAGCTTGAGTCGCAGCTCCTGGCGAAGAGCGTGGATATTGAGATTGGGCCCGACGTGCGAGACTGGCTCGCCAGAAAAGGTTACGACCGTCGTATGGGCGCTCGACCCATGGCTCGCCTCATTCAGGACTATCTGAAAAAGCCATTAGCAGAAGAGATCCTCTTCGGGCGCCTGGAGTCAGGCGGACGTGTGAAGGTGTCCATGTCTGGCGAGCAGGTGGATTTCGAGTTCATGGAGAAGACGGCTGTTGTGCGGGAAAAAGCTTCAAGCCGCGAGCCCGAGTCTTTGCCAGTCTCTCCAGGAACTCGCTCCGAGGGATAGCCCGGGCACCCAGTGCCTCGAGATGCGGGGTCAGAACCTGGATGTCGATCCAGTCGAGTCCCTGCCGACCCAAATGCTCAAAGAGGGTGAGCAGCAGGAGTTTCGACGCATTTGCCTGCAGGTGAAACATGCTTTCGGCGGCAAAAGCCCCGTCGACGTCCACGCCGTAAAGCCCTGCCACAAGCTGGTCGCCATTCCATGCTTCCGCACTATGAGCTGCGCCCAATGCGTGGAGGGCCTGATAGCCGGTTACCATTCTGGAGGTGATCCAGGTGCCGTCCTGGCCTGGCCGGGGAACCTGAGCACAGTGCCGGATCACCTTTGAAAAGGCCTGATCGAACGTGAAATGAAGCCTGCTTTGGCGCCGCGCACGCTCAAGACTTCTAGGAACATGCAGATTCCGGAATTCGAGAATGGCCCGTTCAGGCGGAGAGAACCAGGTGAGCGGGTATCCTTCCATCGGCCAGGGGAAAATGCCTCGCCGATATGCATAAAGCAGGGTTTCGGGCTTCAGGTCCCCGCCTACGCCTACGATGCCATCCGGATTTTCCGGGATCTCTCGGAATAGGGCCATCTTTGAATCCGCCTTGAACCCCTAGAAACGGTTTGCTGTCCGAAGAGGCTATGGTACAAGATCATCTTTCAGATTTTAAGGAGATCTTATGGCCACCGCTGCAACCACACCTGCGACCCCGTCCGCGAAATCACGCCGGACTCTTCGAACCGAGGGCCGCAAAAAGCGCAACCTGAAGCTGAGCACGGACAAGGAATTCGCGAAGACCTATTTTGCCGCGAAATCCAAGCGCTCAACCGAGAAGAAGTCCGCGTTCCGCAAGAAAAAGAACCGCAAGAAGTAAGCTCGCGGGGAACCGCGTTCGCTTCATGAAACGTTTTTTGACCTGGCAGTTAGCACTTGCCGTGCTGATTGTATCGGCTTATGCGCCTTTTCTAGGCTCCCGATTTGTCCGCACGGCAGGAGACGAAAAAGTATACGTATCACAGGCCGTCGAAATGGCTCGTGACGGGCACTGGTTTGTTCAGACGCTTCAGGATTCCCCCGACTACTACAAGGGCCCGCTCCATTATGTCTTGTTGCGCATAGGCATGGGGACCTTCGGGAATTCGCCTTGGGCCATTCTCTACATGAACCTCGTTTTTCTGGTTCTGGGCGGATGGGCCTTGGGAGCCCTGGTTCGGCGCAGGTTCCCGGACTGGCCGGAAGGGGCACTTTTCCTTGGCAGCGCTTTTGCCCTCTCGGTCGGTGTCTATTCACATGCCTACGCAAGCCAGATGGAAATCGAACTGGCTGGGTTGTTCGCTCTGGCCTTGTACCTGCTCGACGGCTCAGCAGGACGTGCAGGATTCGCGTTCTGGACTGTGGCGGGCATCGCGGGCTGGGTCAAAGCTCCGCTGCATTCGGCTTTTCTGGGCGTTTCGGCTGTCGCGTTCTGGGGTGCTTCGGGAGAGCTGCTCAAACGAGCGAAGGATCCGAGGTGTTGGCTAGCGGCGCTCTGGGGCGTGATTCTTTGTGTAGCTGGATATCTGCCGGCTTATTTCGGAGACCGGGACAACTTCATTTCCCAGTATCTGATGAAGGAATTGGTTCTCAAATCCTCTACGCATCAGGGACCGCTCACTCCCGTGGTTTCAACTTTCGGTTTTTACCTCTTTCCCTGGTTTTTTTTGGCGACACTGGCTTATGTCCATTTGTTTGCGGGGGCCGGAAAGCTCTTCACGGACAAAGTCTATCGACGTCTGGTCAGTCTCATTGTCTTGTTCTGTCTTCCGAGTGTCCTTTTCTTCCTTTGGCATCCTTATCGGTTTGAAAACTACAACATCCCGGTCATCTCCGCGGTGGTCTTGCTCATCGGGATCACCTTACGCGTGACTCGGGATTCCGCTCTGTGGAGCCTGGCTTACCGCATGGCCGTGCGCGCGACGGGACTTCTGTTTTTGATCATTCCCGCAGGTGTGACGGCGATTGTTCTTAGGCTTTCTCCGCTTCCCGAGTGGTGGCCTTCGTGGCTGCTTCCGTGGCTCTGGATTTCGAGTGCGATCGCGGTGGCCGGTTGGTGGTACGCAGCTCAAGGGAAGGAAATTCGCGTCAAGCACCTGGCTTGGAGCACGCTGGGGCTTTACTGGGCGCTTGGATCATTTTTCATGGTCATCGGCGAACGCGAGGTTGTGGATCTGCGGCGGCTGCTGCGCGAGATCCCGGACGCTTCGACTGCGCGCCTGTCCTACGTCAATCTTCAGAGGAATATCTGGAGTGAGTGGGGGATTCTCCGATTTTTCATCGGGCGTCCGGTCGATGGGATGCATACTCCCGCTGCTTTGAAAGAGGCGTTTTTGCGAGGCGATCTGATCCTGGTCGCGGCAGGCGAGGGCCGCGAGACTTTTGATCGTTTTATGAGCGAGACGCTCCCCGCGGAGCGTTTTGACCAGTACTTTTGGAAACGCTGGCGTACCCATGGTGAGAGCGATTCCGGAAAACCTCTTTGGAAAGATGCCTGGGACAAACGCGACCTGACTCTTTTTGAGCGCGATTATTTCGTGCTCAAGCGCCGCGTAGATCATTCGGTTATTTCTGGAGCAGGGTTTTCGCCTGCTCAAATACCGAATCAAACATGACTTCCGTCAGCCTGCCGGTAAACGTGTTCTGCTGGCTCGGATGGTAGGAAAGCAAAAGCGTTTTGCCCTCAGCGAGATCAATTCTTTTGCCGTGCCCGAAAGCGGGGCGCGCGCGTTTGTGGCCGGGCTGCCTGGAAAGGAGCGGCCATAATCCGTGATAGCCAATCTGGCCGAGAGCGATCCACACGCGCACCTGTTTCATGCAGGAGAGTTCCTGTTGAAGGAATGGAATACACCGGTCGAGTTCCGCGGGTGTTGGACGGTTATCGGGTGGCGCGCATTTCACGACGCAGCTGACGTAAGCGTCCTTTAATTGCAGCCCGTCATCGGCTGAGGTGGAATGGGGCTGATTTGCGAAACCCGCGCGATGGAGCGCGCGAAAAAGCCAATCCCCCGAGCGATCGCCGGTAAAGATCCGCCCGGTGCGATTGGCTCCGTGAGCTGCGGGCGCCAGACCGACTAGCATCAGCCTTGCTTTGGGATCGCCGAAACCGGTGATGGGTTTTCCCCAGTATTCCTGATCCTGGAACGATCTCCTTCTTTCGGACGCGGTTTTCAAGCAGTGCTTCCGGAGCCTGGGGCAAGCGGTGCACTGGATGATCTGGTTTCCGACTTCGGTGATTCGCATGCATCCCACCTTATCGAAATCATGGGATCAAGGAAAGGCGCGCGCTGCACGCGTCAGCCGGCGGCTTTTTTCGGTGCTTCACCCGGCATTTCGGCTACTTCAGTGGGCTTCGCGGACGGGGCTTCGGTTCGTACCAGCGCCTCGATGACGTCGGACGCCCAATGATAGGCATTATGGGATTGTACCTTTTCCCGTAGGGCGGTCATGCGTCGCTGGCGTTCCTCGGCGGGCATGGCGATGGCCGCGGCAATGGCATCGGCCATCTCCTCGATGGAATAGGGATTCACGATGAAGGCTTCCGTGAGCTCGCGGCTGGCCCCGGTGAACTTGCTCAGGATCAGGGCTCCGCGATCGGGGGCCTGGCACCAGACGTATTCTTTGGCGACGAGGTTCATTCCATCGTGGAGCGAGGTCACCATGCAGAGATCCCCGATCTGGTAGAAATATTTGATCTCATCCCACTCGTGGTGCTGACTGAGAAATACGATGGGACGGTAGCCGCTTCTCTGTTCCCTGGGACCCGTGAATCTCGTGTTCACGCGTAACACTGCTTCGTGGAGTTGCTCAACGAGCACCCGATAGGACGGGATATCCGTTCGGCTCGGTGATCCCATCTGGACAAATGTGAACTTACCGACGTACTGCGGGTATTTTTCAAGGAAGCGTTCCACGGCTTCAACACGTTCCAGGAGGCCTTTCGTATAATCGAGGCGATCCACTCCGACCGCCACGATGGGAGCACGGATTCCGTAATGTTCTTTCAGCTGGACACGTTCCTCGTGACTGAGAACCCGTACCGGCGCGGTATCGATTCCGATCGGAAAGGCGCGAATGAAAGTCTGGTGATTGTCCATTGTCACGGAAAAGTGCTCGCGATCAATTCGTGATTCCAGGTAACGGTCACAGGTGTCGAGGAAATTGTTGCAGTGATACTGAGTGTGAAAGCCGATCACGTCAGCCCCGAGCATTCCGCGGAGGAGATCCTGGTGCCAGGGGCAGATTCCGAATGTTTCCGCGTTCGGCCACGGAATGTGCCAGAAGATGCCCACTTTTGCGCGACTTTCGGGACCTTTTCGCTGCTTCAGCATTCGTGGCAGCATTGCGAAGTGGTAGTCCTGTACCAGGATGAGCGAGTCACCGTCGATTCGTTCCTGAGGTACGGCGTCGCAAAACAACTGGTTCACTTCGCGGTATTTCTGCCAGTCAGAAAGGCGGAAGATGGGTCTTGTATGCGCCAGATGACAGAGAGGCCAAAGGCCCTCATTCGCGAACCCGTAGTAGTATCCGGTGTTCTGCTCCTTGGTGAGCCAGACACGCCTGAGGCTGTAAGTGGGGCGTTCAGGAGGAACTCTGACTTCATTGTTCGCGTCAACCACCTCAGGATCGGCGTTCCCGCTTCCGTGGGCGATCCACAGGCCTCCGGTGTGGCGCAAAATAGGTTCGAGCGCGGTTACCAGGCCACTTGCAGGTCGAATGACGTGGATTCGGCCGCGTGGGTAGCTGAATCGGCTATCGATGGTGCGTTGATGGATGTAAGGTTCACGATTGGCGATCACCAGAAGACTGCGGCCCCCAATGGTCTTTTTCAGGGATTCCAACCAGGAGGACTCGGAGGGAAGTTTTGCATCTGAAAGCGAAATGACTCGCGCCGCGAGTTTTCCGACCTCTTCTGAAAGCGGCTTCAGTTCACTTGAAAGGCCTGAGAAGTCCGATGAGACCATGGGCCTGCGTCCTGCCACCATTGATTTGAGATTGTGCCTCAGTAAACCCACATTGGAGCGAACCCAGCCGCGAACCTGGGTGGCCATGAGCAGCAGTAGAATTGCTCCGACGCTCCAGGTCAAAACGGCTGTTCCAATGAAGACATCGATCCATCGTTCACGAAGATAGGAGAGGTCTTGAATCACCACGGCAACCGCTCGAATTCCGGGACGGTCCGGATCTGCCATGGCGTGGGCGGTATATTGAAAACGATTCGTCATGTCCGTGGCACGCCAGTGGACGTTGGCGCGAGTTTTTTGCGCTGATTGAGTCATGGGACTTTTGCAAAGGGATTCCCAGCCGGAACCTGAGGGAAAGCCGATGGCGCGTTGCTGAGTCGTGCCTTTGGCTGCTGCGTTAACGGGACAAATTGTCAGGCCAAGAAGGCGCTTTTGTTTGCGAAGTCTTGAAATCGTATTCGCGATTTGCCCGAAGCGTCGCGTTCGCAGATTTCTCAGGACAGTATCCTCAAGGCTCGTGGCAAGCGCGGATGCACGTGCCACCTCCTCGCCGAGAAGCCTCCGCTCATCGAAAAGGCTGTGTACTGCAGCCGCAGAGAAGGCGAGGAGCGTGACTGCGTAAATCCAAGTCCAATATAACCGGTTCATGCGCGGCGTTCGGGGGGTGCAACACATGTGCCTCGGGACAGTACGATCTTTTTACAGACGGGCGTTGGCTTCCCGCTTGCTCTCCGTTTCATGCGATTTCCGCCGTGGAGGACTCACTATGGTGACGGGGATACGAGCAGGCCTGTTTTTGTCGCTTTTTTTCACCATATTTCTGACTGTCTCGTCAGGCGATGCCTCCGCCTCCGATAAACAGACAAGAGGCCGCGCGGTGCGCTCGCGTTCCCAGTCGGCCAAACCGAAGCCTTTGCCCAGTCAATTGCCGGGTCGCGTTCCGGGGCAGGTTTCGCCGGAAGACCTTCGCATAGATGACCGCGCGTTTTATTCGGCGTGAACGGCGATCTCCTCATTATCGTTTCAACCGATGCTGCGAGTGTATTCAATCACTGAAATAACGCCTTTATTTGCGGAAATCGCACATCTTTATAATTTTTATGACCCGGTCGATATCGAGCTGCCTGGCACTTCCATTGCACAAATGGCCGTCTGACGAACCGATATTTCTCCCAGGGAGGATCTGATTCACATGAAATCCTTCGCATCCATTTCATTGGTCGCAGGTGCGATTGCCTTTGTTCTTGGTAATGCTTCGGTAACGCTGGCTGATAACAACCAGCAGGTTCCGATCACGCCAGGTCAACAGGCAGGGCAAAAAGCAGGACAAAAGGCAGCGCAGAAAGCAGGTAAAGCTGCTCAGAAAGGTGGGCAGAAAGCCGAGCAAAAAGCCGGACAGAAGGCAGCGCAGAAAACGGGTACAGCTGCCCAGAAATCCGGTCAGAAAGCCGAGCAGAAGCTAGGCAAGGCTGCCCAGAAATCCGGTCAGAAAGCCGAGCAGAAG
>Ga0154382_125_pt1 | contig 71962 bp, 74 predicted proteins | sample RifGroB1_FD_105626 | JGI IMG/M metagenome (GOLD analysis project Ga0154382, IMG submission 105626) | Bdellovibrionales bacterium GWB1_55_8 | reverse complement strand
TCACCTTCAAGCCCAGCCGCTCCATCTCCGATTCCTGATGAACCCGATACCACCCCTCCTGCCATCGGCGCATTCACCCTATCCGCCCCGGCAGATTCGCTTACCGCTTCGATCACCAGTCTGTCCGGGACAGACAACATCGCGGTGACGGGATATCTGGTCACCGAAACCGCCTCATCGCCCAGCGCCTCCACGCCAGGCTGGTCCGCTTCGCCTCCGACTTCTTTCCTCTTCGCTACTTTTGGAACTAAAACTCTGTATGCGTGGGCGAAAGACGCGGCCGGAAACGTCTCTCCGGGCGAAAGCGCTCAATTAACGCTGACACAAACCGCCTCCTGGGCTGGCGCAGAAAACGTCCTCGTGCTTTTCAACGAGAGCTGGCCCGACGGGGACGGCAACGGAGTTTCCGACTCACAGGATGTGGCCGAGTACTACGCGGCGAAGCGGGGCATCCCCGCGGAGAACATGCTCGGGGTCGAGTGCACGACGAACTACACCATGAGCTACGCGGATTTTCATGCCAAGATCCTCAGCCCACTGGTGGCTCACCTGGAGCAGGTCGTGGGAGGCGAGGTGCTCTCGAATCGAATTTTTTACATAGTCCCGGTTTACGGAGTCCCCGTTCAGGTGAACACTCAGTTTGTCACTTCCGAGCACCCCTTCTGGCCCAGCGGTTCCTACGCACATAACGTTCGCTCGCTCGATCAATGGTTGATGAACCCCTTTCGGCATCACGAAAACGGCGTATCACCCGGAGGAAAGCCGTACCACGATGACAAAACGACGCTGCTCGGGGATTCCTCGTCCGAAATCTATAACAACTATTATGCAAGCATCCCGACATCGACTCAACCGACGCTGGCTCAGCTGCTTCCCCGCACATTCTTCAAAAAACGTGCGTCCACCGGAATCAATTTTCTCGTCACCCGTCTGGATGGCGCATCGACGCTGATCGCAAAATCGCTTGTCGACAAGGCTCTCTATGCGGAGACCTATCTGATGCGTCAGGACGACCCCTTGCACCCTTTCCGCCCGGTTGCGCTGGTCGACAGCGATAAAGGCCGAAGTCACGGTCATGAATCGCACGCAGCGACCCTGGTGCAGCTCCTCCAAGGACTCATCTCATCGGTCTTTTCACCTGCGAACTCCGCAATGGAGCTGTATCTGGGCTCACCCTTTGATCTGATTTCCGATTGGATCGGGCCTGGAAATGGTCCGGAGGTCGGTGAGGCCGGGCATATTCCTGAAGTCGGCGGGACGATCGCGAGCGTGAATGCGGGCACCTCAACCATCACGATGGGTGCGTCCGATCGCGTGGATTTTTTCGTTATAGGAAAGCCGATCACCTCATCAGCAGGCGGAGAGGCGACGATCACCGGTGTCAATGTGGGCACGAAATCCCTGACCCTGAGTAACGTGGATAACTTCAATGCAACCAATACGGTATCGCAGAAATACGCAGGCACCCTGCCGATCGCATTGCACTGGATCTATACTTTCTACAGCTATGGAGCTTACCGGGACGTCTATCAGTTCAGGGTCGGAGCCCTGGGGCGCCACATGGATTCAGGCTCGTGCGCCAATATCCGCTCTTCTGCGGGCACTTGGTGCGCCAAGTCGCTCATTCGCAACATCACCGCGGTGTCCGGGGCCGTTTCTGAACCAGCGTCTTCCGGCGAGGCCTATATGGACTATGTAATGGCAGCGCTCACCCTGGGCGCCAACGCGGCTGACTCCTTCTATAACGGGCTGGTTTACGGAAACCGCTGGATGGCCCTGGTGATCAGCGATCCACTCTACGCTCCGTTCCGCAACTGGGCCTCGCATATCGCTGATTCGACAAGCCCAGCGTTCGGTGAGATCAAGAGCGTCGCGGGGGGCCTCAACCAGAGGAAGATCAGCGTCACGCTTGGCGGCGCCACTCCCGGCGAACTTCTGGATGTCGCCCAGTACAAAATTGAGTACGGACTGACGGAAAGCTACGGACAGGCCATCGCATACGACGATTTCTCGGGAACCGTGGACGGAACATGGGATAACAATCGCCGCTACTTCTTCGCGCGCCAGTTTGATTGGACGTTAAGCGGCCTCACGCCTGCAACGACGTATCACTACCGGGTGATCGCGCGTGACCCCTATGGCAATGAAACGGTGTCGCCGGATTACACGTTTACGATGCCTTGATGTTCTCAGAGACGCGCCTGAAATGTCAGCGCCCCAGCAGGACAGGCCTTCACGCAATTGAGACAGCGTGAACATGAGAAATGCGTCGACGGGTTGATGAGGTCTTTCAAGTGAAGGCTGTGCCCCGGCGCGAACTGCGCCACATAACAGGCTTCGTCACAGATATTGCAACTTTTGCAGCGAGAGGCATCCGCAACCCGCACTCGAAAAAGACTCATGCGATTCAGAAACCCGCCCGCCCAGGCAATCGGGCATCCCATTTTGAAATAGTTATAAAAGCTTCGTTTGCGTCCGTCTTCATCGCCCGCGCCCATCATCATTTCCATGATGGCCCCCATCGGACACATCCAGCGGCAGAAAAATTTACCGAGAAAAATTCCAAGCGCGGATCCGGCGGCGATCACCCACCACAGGCTGATTCCCCAGTTCGATATCGCCAGATAAAGACTCAAACCGAATACGATTTGAAATCCGCGTCGCCACGAGATGAGCCGTTTCAGGAGAGCGCGAGGACGAGCCTTTTTGGTCATAGCGGGAACTTTGTCAGCTGATATTCAATAAGTCAATTGAACATTTAAAGAGAACCTGCTACAAACTGCTGTTACAATCCGGACGATATTCCACAGGGAGGATTCATGAACGTCACGTGTATCTGGAAAGAGAATCTATTGTTCACCGCCCAGGCGAACGGGCACTCCATCACCATGGATTCCAAGCCACCGCTTGGGGGCGATTCGGCGATGACTCCGAAACAGCTGGTGATCGCCGGACTTTGCGGATGCACTGGAATGGATGTCGCCGCGCTGATGAAAAAGCATAAACAACCGCTCGAAAAACTGTCCGTCGAAGCGGACGTGACGATGACAGAAGGCGCGCAGCCTATCGTTTACAAATCGATTCACCTGACCTTCAAACTCGAAGGTCAGCTCGATCTGGACAAAGTCCGCGAAAGCGTACTCCTGTCGCAGACAAAGTTTTGCGGTGTCAGCGCGGTGCTCTGGAAAGCCGTTCCCATGGAGTACTCCATTGAAGTCAATGGGCAGATCATCGGATCAGGAAAGCCCGAGTTTAAGTCCTTACATATACAAATGCTTGATATGGTTGACTAATTTACATCAAATTTATATTTGAACCTTTTTGTCCGGTATACGTCTGAGATTGCAGAGCAGCACGTTGCGCTGAAACCCCACTGCTTTGAGAAGAGAGGACGTTATGGATCGGAAATTTTCGTATTTGGTTCTTTGTGTCGGCTTAGGTTCGCTAACCGCGTGTCTCCCCCCCAGCGATCAGGCTGGACTGTCCGCGGCACTCAACCATGCCGGAGTCAGCCCTGTGGACGTGGACCCTGCTTGCGGCAGCGCCAGCGGCCAAAGCTTCAGTCTGAAGCCAGCCAGCAAATTGTGCGCATCCGGAACACCTTCCAGCGTCTCTGGTAGCGGGCCCTGGTATTGGGATTGCGCCGGGACTTCGTCCAGCGTCTCGTGCTCCGCTGATGAATCAGTGATATCCGGCGAATGCGGAACTGCCGATGGCGGGACATACAGTTCCAAGCCGACGGTAAATCTCTGTACCTTGGGCTCTGCCTCGGCAGTTAGCGGATCCGGACCTTGGGTTTGGACCTGCGGCGGAAGTGCATCCTGCTCGGCCTCGTCCGCAAGTTCCTCGGATCCGTCGACCGAGCTAGAGACGCAGCCCGTCTACCGCTATGTCAATGCTTACCTGGCAATGCATATATTCACACTGAGTTCGAGTATCCCCGGCCCGGGCTTCTATCTGGAATCGACGGCGTTCGAAACCTATACAGCTTCAGCTGGCTCGGAAATGAAGGAGCTCTTTAGATGCAATAACGAAGACGCCGTCCACTTCCTGGCATCGGAATCGAACTGCCGATTCAATGGCTCCACAAATGTAAGGAACGAAGGCTCTGTAGGCTTTATCTATAAAACGGAACAAACCGGTACGACCGCGTTGTACCAGGTCTGCTCCGCCACGGATTGCATCCAGACCACTTCAGCCGCGGAAAAAGACTATCTGGTCTTATCACACATCTACAACGCCATCCCCTGGAACATCCTGGGCTACGTTCCGAACTGACAGCTATTCAGACCCCACTCGCGAAAGCGCGTGGGGTCTTTTTCGTTCAGCACACAGCTTGCACCAGTGTGTATTCATGGGAGAGCCTAAAAGACATATCTACGTCGACCATCAGCTGCCCCTCGAAGAGTTGCAAGATGCCGAGCATGCGACCGTCACTTCTGAGCAGTTCGCTCGCCGACCGCCCACTACGGAAGATAAATTTTTCTACGATCAGGAACAGACCTGGGAAGAGGGCGAAAAAGAAGAACGCCGTGAAGCCCGCCATGCAAGCCTGAACCGCCGCAGCGCCAAGCCCACCGCTCCCGCTCCGGCAGACGAACCCGGCAGCATCTGGCAGCGCATTTACCGGGCATTCAGTCGGCGCTCAGATTCCAACTGGCGCCCTTGAATGAAAAAACTTAGCGAGTTCTTTTGAGCGGGTGATTCATGCTGGAGAGGTCAAACGAGGGCGAACCCCAGCCATCGAATTTCCATTGCGCACGAAGCCCGTCTTCGGTCGCTTCGAGATGGACGGTATGAACGCCGCCTTGGTCATCACTGAAATCAAAATCAACTGTATTGCCGAAAATTCGCCCGGCAGGGCCGGCCTCGTCGTAAAGCCAGCCATTTTCATCAACCGTAAAAGAAATCACGGGAAATGCGGCCTTGAAAATCAGTTGGGGATTTTGGCACTCCGCTGAAAGCTCGCTGAGCTCGAAGCGCCCCTCAGGAAGATTGACAGCGGCGCGAAGGCGACATCCTTCAACATCAATCGAATTTTCGAAATCGCCGGGCTGCGTGGTGAAATAAATCAAACTGCTCTTTTCGCCCTGCCAGGCCCCTTCCAGATCGGATGCGAATGCATCGGAAGCGGAGCAAAGACCCGCGATTGAGAACGTTGCTGCCAACAACAGAACAGAGGGCTTAATCATAGGTTCTTTTTTAACGGGTCTCCGGTGTGGAATCAACCCGAGATCAGCTCAAAAACGTAATTAAACGTCTGAGAGCTATTGCACCCTGCATCACCCGCGGGCTTCGAAAGGATCAGATAATTTCCGGTTTTCACGAAATCGAAGGTGACATCATCGGGCCCGTCGCCCCAAGGATAGTGATCGGCAGAAGATGACGTATTGCAGGAAATGGATCCATCGACGAACCGCATGGAACTCGCAGTTGGATAAGTAAGTGTTTCTTCCGTGATGCACACGACTGGAGGAAACGTGGCCAAACTGACCCTTGCAGACGCGGAGGAATTTCCAATCGTGAGCCGAAGCGCAGGCCCCTGCGTGCGGGGACTGGCAATGCCCGCGTCGCACTCCGCACTTTGCAACTCCCACACGTCTTCTTCCGATGGCAGTGGCCCAACCGCAGGCGTCGGATCAAAACACCCCGAAAAAGAAAACAACAGGAGAATGACTAAGGAAAACCTGCCCAACACCCCACTCACCCCTTTTCCTATCTCAGAATAAAATTCATCTGACCGCTGTCTTCACCGATCACGACCAGCTTTTCATCAAAGGCCACCGAAATGGCTTTAGAATCACCCTGGAGCGGCTTGTAAACGCCCACAATCGTGTCATAGGTGAAGCCCGGACCAAAAAGCGTCGGCCAGGGACCATTGGGCGGGAACACGACCTGCCCCGGGTCCAGATACAACGTCAGAAGAGAATCATTCGTCGTGCGTGTACCTGTGACTTCGATTTCGCCGACAAGCGTTTCGTCCAGCGAGGGTCCTCGGGCGGACACGAGATATTTTTTCGCATCCACTCGACTCAAACGCACGCATTTCGCTTCTTTCGGAATACCAAACCACTTCGCCGAATAAGCTCCGAGACGGCACTGCTCGCGTTCGCGCGGAAGAACGAAAAAATCCTTGAATTCATTCGGCCGGTTCAGGTCAAAGCCAGGTGTTTGCTTCAGCAGATCCACCGCCGCTTTCCGAAGAACATACTCCGGAAACTGCTCGGCCATGAGAAACCGCGACGTATCGACGAAATGATCCGCTCCGACATGCGGAACACCCAGCACATGCCCGAACTCGTGAGCGATCACATAGTAAAGAAGCGCGTCGTACTGCCAGGCTCGTTCAACGGTATCCGGCCCGCCGTCATAGCGATGCTCTCCGAGATCCGAGGCAATGTAGATGAACCCTTTGCCCCTGAGCTGCACATCGTCGTAGTCCGTCCGTACCGCGATTCCCAGAATGCTCTCCGCACCTTGTGAAACGAGGTACGCCGCTTGTTCAGTATCGAGCGTGCTCCATCCAAACTGGAACTTCAGTTCCGGATTCCGCTGACAAGGAACCTGGATGAACTCCTGGGTTGCGACACGGAACTCCGTGAAAAGTCGCGCCTCATCATACTTTTTGAACTCGCGCTTCCAATTGGCGATCGCGGTCTCAATCAGGATTTCAATATGGTCCGCGGAAGCCGAAACCGATTTCTCATCTACCACCACGCAGTAACGGACCGTCTCGGTGTTCTCGACGAACCAGGGGTTTCTTCCGTTTTTGTAGATCTCGCCACCGCTTCCGATCCACCCTCCGCCTGCAGCGAAGACGGATTGAGTACTGAGCAAGACTCCCAAGGCCAAAAATACCAATCGAGTTCTCATAAAGTGCCTCACCACTATCTAACTTGACGCATTTAGTCAATATTCAGAGATACCCGTTTGGAGCAGTACCCCGCCGAAAGACTTCCCCCTTCGCTTGGGGACTGAATGGATGATGAATACCCCTCTCGGCACACCCAGACCTCGGCAGGCCCTGTAACGAAATTCGCCATGTCCAGTGCAGCAAATTCAATCACGCCGGAAGACCCCTGTGCGTTCGATGCAATCCTCGAGTGTTGCCGCTCACCACCTTGCGTGGTGGGCTGACTGATATAAGCGTAAATCCTCTCGTTGCTCTGAATCCGGTCTGAGGTACCCCAGTGAACCAGGAACGCCGCTTGTGGCGAGGCGGTTTTGTCCTGCTCTTCGGCGATGAAAACGCGGGCAGGAATTCGAAACGAGTTCTGGAAAATTTCGGACGAAGTGCCACAGGCACCCTGCTGGCATTGCGCGTTTTTGTACGAGAAAACGTGGGTTTTTGTAAGGTCGTCAGCGCCTGGCGCGACAGAACTCACCGAAGCGATATAGGAGATCTGATTGAAAAGCGTGTCCGAAAGCACCATGAGCTGGGAATCAATTTTGACTTCGCTCCCATCATCGAATTGCACGTACGTGCCAAAACCATCCCCCACCTGAAAGGTGGCTTCGTAACTCAATCTCCCACTCTGCTCGCTATAGGAGGCGCGATAAGAGGTCTGGATCGCCGACGGATCCACCTTCGACGATCCAACAACCGCGCATCCACTGAGAAAAAAGACCGCTCCGAATAATCCGATCACCTTGTGCAACATGTTCCCGAATTCCTTTCTACAAAAAGTTCATTACCGTCTTTGGGCCTACTTAGGTTTTCGGTCACTTCTAGTAGTTTTCGTATAATTTAGTTCTATAAAACATGGCTTATGTTTATATTTTTGGTATAATCACCTCAAATAGAGGTAACCCGTTGTTTTATGGATGTTTACCAGCACGATAACTATCGCGACATTATCCGCGCACGGATCAAAGAACTCGCGGCCACCCGAAAACACTTCTCGCTGAAGATGCTCGCGGCCAAAATCCCGGTCCAATACACTTACTTTTCGAAGGCGCTGAATGATCCAAAGACGCACTTGAACGAGGATCACCTTTTCACCGTGTCGCGCCTCCTGGAACTTCTGCCGGAGGAATCCGAATACCTGTTTCTTCTGAGATCCCTGGCCACTTCCCATGACCCTCTACGACAAAAACACCTGCGCGCAAAAATCGATCATGTCCGAAGAGCCAAAGCCCTCAGCGCCGATGTACAGACATTCCAAAGCAGCCGACTGAATCTGGAGATGGCGTACCTTTTTGATCCTTACTGTCCGATTGTTCACGCTTCACTGCACATTCCCGAATACCAGAATCATCCCAGGCGCCTTTGCGCCTTGCTCGGCATCAGTCCTGCGAAGCTGAAGGAAATCCTTCGCAAACTCAGCGAGCTTGGCTTCATCGAACTCGAGGAAGACCGCGAACACCTGGGCCGTGTGCTTCAAAGCAAGATCCATTACAGCACGGACCATCCTTTAATGCGTGCAAACCAGGCGATCCTCCGCCAGCTCAGCGCCTCGCGCGTTCACTCCTGCCCCGAAGAGGAAAAGCATTCGTTTATGGTAACCTTCTCTGCCGACGCGGCAACCTTTGCCGGAGTAAAGGCGCTCTACCAGGATTTCATCCGGCAAGTGGAGAAACTCGCGGCTCAATCACAAAGCCGGCAAACCTTTCAGCTCAACTTCGATCTTTTCAAGTGGCTATAAAACGTTACGTGATCACTTCCAATGTCCCGAACCCACGTGTAGAACTAAAGGCTATGATAAAGAAAGCTGCAGTTCTGATCGGGCTTGTCCTGATCATTGGAAATAATCCAGCTCATGCGGAATCCGAAACCGCAGGGCTGAACGCAACGATGACCTTCTCCGGGTCTTCAGTCATCGAGAACTTCGATCCTTTGCCCCTCAACTCTGAAGCCAGGTACCTGCGACCACCGATCCTTTTCGGGATCGAGTTATTGAAAGCTCCTCGCGGCGATAACGGTACGGGTTTTTGGCTCGATGCGCACGTTGCGCATCTCATTTACACCATGAATCCTGCGTACGGCGTCTCAGCAGGACCGGCGATCGCGTTGAAAAACGCGACACTCAAACTCGGACTGGAGATCGAGAACAGCGGGCAACTCGCGCCACCGATGTCCGGCGGCTTCATGCAAAATATGCGTTGGGCCGCAGTGGCACGGCTCGCATCTCACTCAGGATTTCTGAGGCCGGGACTTGAATTCAAAATGATCGAGTTCGCGAAATCCGATATCGCGGATCTTGAAGGGCTCCCCACCAAGATCGGACGGGATACGGCGTATCTTCTGCGGCCCTCACTTCAACTCAAACTTCCGCTGATCATGGGCGAAGCGGCGCTTTCGATGTACAGCCTGGGTGCGGCTGCAATCGCTTCAAAGGAATTCGGCTACCACATCCCGCGACAAACCGTTTTTCGTCCGAGCATCGGCGCGGGCGTGGACCTGGCGGGGTTCGAAATCTGGGCCCGCGTTGCCGCGGTTTATCCGGTTCGAAACAACGATCCGGTCGAATTCCTTTACCAAGCACCTTTTTATCTGAATGAAAACCTTACTGCTCGCAAAGTGATGACCGGGGAGGTCCGATGGCACTTCTAAATCGCAAAATTCTGATCAGCGTAGCGCTCGCCACAGTCATCAGTGGTTGTGGCGAAATGACCATCACCGAAACGCTGCCGCTTGAGACCGACACTTATATCAGCAGCAGCGATCCTGGTAACCACGCATCACTGGATCACCTGCGCGTTTCGAAATCGGCCACCGACGAAGAACGAATCATCCTGAAGCTCCCCACTCAAAAAGATGGCCCCGACAAAGGCGTCGATGACATTCTGGCCGATGCCTTCGTGAAGCTTTTTTTCATGCCTCTTTACATCATGGCAGAGCTTTTGGACTGCTCCAATGACGTGGTTACCCCCGAGAACCTCACGAGCGCCAAACTCGTGCTCGATGTCCAGGACGATGCGAATGGCGGCCTGGATGACAAACTTTCCTTGAGCACCCTGGCCGGCCCCTGGTGGCAGAGCGTGAACTGGACCAGGGCTCACCCTTTCTCGGCGGTCCGCGGCACCTGGGCAACGCCGGGAGGCGACGTCGATCCTGCTTTTACGCCAGTACTCAGTGATATTGACGGAACCACGGTGACGTTCGATGTGACGGACTACTTCCAGGATCTCATCAGCGCGAACGGAACCATGCCGCATTATGGCTTTCTGATGAAAAGCTCGAATGCGACGCTGAACTCGGTGACGCTGCGCTCAACGCAATCCACGTCCTACTCCTATCGTCCGCGGCTGGTGTCCACCTATACGGGCACCTGTAACTCGAATTTCCCTTCGACTTACCGGAGCACCGTGATTCTGGGCGACAAACGCGTTTCTTTCAGCGAACGGGTGGAATAATCAGGCTGGGCCTAGAGGCCCGAGCACTCATAGGAAGGCCTCTCGGATTCCTGAAGACACATCGCCTGATCGAGCGACCTGATGCCTGAACATTCGTAGGAGGGACGCCCTCCGCTCAGACAAATGGCGCTGAGTCTGGATACTCCCACACATTCGTAGGACGGCCGATCGCCAGAGAGACAAACCGCCTGTGCAAGGCTCACCCCCACGCACTCGTAGGAAGCCCTGTCACCCGACAAGCAGACCCCTTCTGCTGCTCCCACACCACTGCACTCATAAGATTTCCGCTCTTCCGAAGACAAGCACACTCCTTGCCCCCAACTCACCCCGGTGCACTCGTAGGCCGCGCGCCCGCTTCTTAGACAGTAGGCTTGTCCACTCACCGCTTTACTGAATCCAATGGCTGATAATAAATCCGAATCAGAAACTTCCTCAGCGAAAGCGTTCGCCATGCAAAGCAACCCGATCAGTACCGCCACCCGGCCAACTCCGAATCCGATCATAAATTTCCCCCAAGATAAAAAATTTACCGGGTCGCCATTGCCAAGGCTGTGCCAGCGAAATCCAACGTAAAGTGCATATATTTCGAGAGCGCAAAACAGATCACAGGAGATCACGGGACAAAAAGAGCCATTATGGCCTCTAATCGAGCAAATATTACATTCGAAATGAGAGGGACTGCCTCATATCATCCGACGAATTCGTTGCGCTTATTGCGCCGCAACCGACTTGTAAGCTCTGCTATCTTATCACGACGTCGCCTGCTCCTCAGGAGGGCGAATCGCTTTGAAGCCTCGATAAAGAGCGATGTCGTAAACGATCTTGAGTCCGCCGCAGATAAAAAACGGCACGCTCATGAGCGCGGGTACCGCCAGCAGCGGCCCCGCAAAGAGCGGCGCGAGCGAAGCGCCCACGGTCCTGGCAACATTGGTAATGCCTGAAGCCGCCGAACGCTCCTCGGCGTGAACCACCGCCATCGTATAGGATTGCCGAGTCGGAACGTCCATCTGCGAAATGGAAAAACGAAGCAGCAACACCGTGATCGCAAGTGGCAGGTTCGGCATGAGCGGAACCAGAATCAAAAGAACGTTCGAGGGCAGATGCGTGAAAACCATGGTGTTGATCAGGCCTATGCGGGCAGCAACTCGTGCCGCCAACAGGGCCGAAACGCCAGCCAGGATATTAGCTCCGAAAAAGATGCTTCCAAGAAGCGCGGGCTCCACACCGAATTTCGTATGGAACCAAAAAGCCATAAAACTTTGGATGACGAATCCACCCGCAAACGCATCAAGCGAAAACAGGGACGATAACTTCAGGACAAACTGTTTTGAATGACTGAGTCCATGCCAGTTCTGACGAATTGATCGCGAAGCTTCAACTCTAGGTTTCCCGCCATGCACCTCCACGGCCGGAGACAGCCGCGACAGAACAATCAGCAGTAACCCGCCTAGAAGGGCGTACCCCAACACCACAGCCCGGTAGCTTTGAACCGCAGCCCACCCCAGATCATGCTGAAGGAATCGGATGACGAATCCTGATGCCAGAGCTCCGAAAGCAGTGGCAAACGATCCCGTGAGATTGTACCAGGCGAAAAGCCTCGTTCTTTGAGTAGGAGTGATCAGTTCGGTCAGCGACGCCTGCTCGATGGAAAGGAAAGGTCCAACTTCGTTTCCGCTCGGACTGATTACGCCAATGATTGCGGCAAGCACGAGAAACACGTAATTCTGGGTAAGGGCGAAAATCACACCCGCCAGGATCATCAGCGCCGCCCCTAGCAGGAGCGTTCGCTTGCGGCCCCAGCGATCCGCCCGGGTGGTCAATCCGAGCGAAATCACCGTATCTCCAAGCAAGGTCAGACTGAAAAGCAGTCCAACCTCTTTCTCCGACAGTCCCACCTCAAGGAGATACAACATGAGGATGATCGAGACCGCTCCGTACCCGAAGAGCCTGAGCCCGCGAGAAAAAAAGAGAAGTGGAACATCGGGCGTGCGACTGTTTTCCATGATAGGAGATTCAAACATAAGCCGAAGCAAGAATCCATCATCTGCGCCGCATCAATTGCGGTCCATCACCAACAAACCCTTCGGGTACGGCTCAAATACGGCCTGATCGAGCAAATACCTGTTGGAGTATTTTTCCGCGAGATGGTGCATGAGTGTCATCACCGCGATCAAAGGAAGCGCACCGCATCGATAATCGTCAAAAGTCCGCAGTATCTGCTGCTTTTCACCGCCACTGATTTCATTTTTAAAGAACCCGAGCATATGCAGAAGCACGTTTATCCAATGGTTACACGACGGAGACGTGTTGATGACATCAAGGAAGAGCGACTGGTAATTCGAAAAGAGCTCATTCACCCCGATATTCTCTGAGTTTGCGGCGATCGCCCCCAGCCTTCGACAGTGTCCCGGAGCATGCGCCATCAGAATGAACCTTTGATTCTTATGATAGTTCTGAAGGGAAGCAACCTCACGGGGCAGACGACGCAGCCTCACAAATGCGAATAACTTTACGAGATAGCGCTCACGTTGCCTCGGATCGCTCAGGCGCCCTTCTTCGATGACGGGAAGCGACGGATTTTTTTCCTTGAAGGCCGCGGCAAAAAATCCGATGGCAGAACTGGATGGTGAGTCATTCTTTCCGTAGATCTTCACGTGCTCCAGTCCGCAGCTTGGTGAGCCCTTTTTGAAGATGAACGAGTCCAGCTTCAAATCCTCGCTGAGCAGGCGTTCCGCGGTACTGCGCGCGAGCAACGTAAGATTCTGCTCAGTGCCTTTGACGATCAGCTGAGGATCTTTCAGTTTCCCTTTCAGGCGCATCGTGGGTCGGGGCACTCCTAACCCCATCTCCAGCTCCGGACAAAACGGCACCCACTCCACGAACCTGCCAAGCTGGTCAACCAGCCAGTCGTTACGCTTATCGCCCCCGTTATGCCGCACTTTCCGCCCCAGCAGACACGCGCTGATTCCAATCCGAGGCTTCATCATTTTCGCGCACCGTTCCGATAACCTTCGTACAAGAGCAAAGAGCTGAATCGCTGCTCTGAATGTTCCACCAGGCGTTTTGGATACGCCGCGGGCCGGCTTCGATCGTCGGGCGCATGAATTTGCCGATCACTCAGACCCGCAAGCTCAGGCAGAAACCGGCGGATATATGCTCCTTGCGGATCAAATTTGCGGCTCTGCAGCTCAGGATTGAATATCCGAAAATAAGGTTGAGGATCGCAACCGGTTGAAGCTGCCCACTGCCATCCGCCATTATTTGCCGCAAGATCACCATCAAGGAGTTGCTGCATAAAATAGCGTTCACCCCAGCGCCAATCAATTTGAAGATCCTTGGTGAGAAACGAAGCAACGATCATCCGTACCCGGTTGTGCATCCACCCCGTCTCTCGAAGTTCACGCATTCCCGCATCCACGATCGGGTACCCCGTACGGCCGTCTTTCCAGGCAGAGAACCACTTCTCGCGGTTGCGCCATGCAATATTCCTGAACTTCTGATTGAAGGCTTCATGCTCGACGTGAGGATAATGAAAGAGAATATGATAGTAGAATTCACGCCAGACCAGTTCCTTCAGAAATCGGGAGCGACTGCCCGAGGAGGAAAATCGCTCTTTTTCGAGTTCCAGGAAGAGAATCACCTGCGGGACTGTGAGTGATCCGTTTTTCAGATAAATGGAAAGCCGTGAGGTACCCGCGACAGCGGGAAAATCACGGGCGCCGGCGTAATCCTCGATTCCGGATTTTCCGAACTCATCAAGGGTTTGATAAGCAGCCTTGCTCCCGGCCGGCGGGAGCGGCACACTTAACTTCCTGGAATTGCCCTGAATGAAACGATCGAGCTCGTCCACGAGTCCTACGTTCTTACCTCTAAACAGCTGCTTCCAGGTAAGCCTGAAATGCGGCTCCTGAGAACGCTCACGAAGACACCCTGCGAGGTACCGCAGACCGTCCTTCTGTTTTTCAAGCCGCGTCCGGATCTCTTCGGAATGCAGCCGGAGAAACCACTTTTTTGCAAATGGCCCGTAAACGCGATAGGGCGTTCCTTTTTTCTGAAGCAACTCGCCTGGCTCGATGAGGAGATGATCCCGTTCGGATCGAACCCGAATACCTAATCCTTTTTGCAGGAGGTCAGTGACTTGACGATCGCGTTCCAAGGCAAAGGGCTCGTAGTCCCCGCTGAAAGTCACCTCTTCCGGAACTGGCAGCCCCGCGGACGAGAGCTTCTTGTGCAAAAGTCGAAAACCTACTTCAGGACTTACGGATAAAACCAGCAGATCCCCACCTAAGGACTTCAGTTCAACTTTCAATGCCATTAAAGTCTTCAGCAAAAATCCAAACCGATTAAACGAAAAGTCGCTGCGTTTCAGGGTTTCCGGATCAATAAAGAAAATGCCCAGAACACGGCCGGCGTACTGCTGAATGTTACTCGCCAATGCCAGGTTGCCGGCGTAGCGAAGGTCGCGGCGAAACCAGTGAATCGTGTAGCGCTCCACAATCGGACGACTAGCTCACCTGAATCGGGCAATCAATGGTGATTCCGATCGCCTTCAAAAGTTCAAGCTCAGAGGAGCGCAGTCTACCGTCTTCCATCGCGCATGCTGTCAGCGCGGCTATGAACTCTCGTTTGAGGCCCGGCGCCAAGCCCCGAATTCGATGGAGAGATTCCTCGACCACCTTCGGCCTGCACTGCTCAAGCGGCAAAAGCGTCACAGGTTTGGCCGTAAGTACTTTCATCCCTTTCCAGAAACCGAGTTCAGCTCGCTCGGGAGCGCCGCCATGCGCCAGAAGAGAAATGACTCTGATGCAGTCCGGCAAGACGGGGTCGATCGCATAGAAGTTCACGCGTGCCCCCTTGCGATCGGATGCCAGCAGTTGCTCGGATAAAATAGAAAGAAGCACGAATTCAAAAATCGTCGTTCGCTCATCGGCGGAAATCAGCTGTCGGACCTTATCCACGAAGCGCTTCCTCGGTTCCAGCGGAAGCAGCTTTAACGCACTCACCGCCAGTTCGATCAGCACCAGGCGTTGAGACCGCGGAATCGCCCGAGCCTCATTTCTGAGCGCCATGACCGAGGTCCATACGGACTCGTCACCGGTTTGAAAAATAGACTTCTGAGCTGCCTGAACGTGATCTGAATCGTCGACCAGGAAAGCGGCTATTGCCGCCTGCGCGCTCACGGGCGAACGCACGGCATCCCGAAGATTGGAAGGCAGCTCTGCAATTATTTGGTCTGGCCGCGCAGCACCGACTGCCGCAAATCCGCTGATTCCGGCAGCAAGCTCCTGCGGAGCTGCCATCGCTGGCTGAGCGACTGAACGAGGAGCTTTCGTGATACCGGTCAAAAGCGCGGGGTCTATTGCGCGAATACGAATTTCGAGTTCCGGATGCGTTGCAAACCAGGACCTCAGGAATTTGGGAGCGAGGCTTTCAGCAAAAAACAGATGACGGAGCTCCTGGCCCCCTCCCGCAAGGACGTCCGAACCGCCCTCCTGAATTTTCACGAGCGCGCCGCCGATCCCGGAGGGATTTCTGGTGAACTGAACTGCTGAGGCATCGGCCAGAAACTCGCGCTGTCGCGAGACGGCTGCCTGAATCAGTTTCCCGAAAAAAGTTCCGATGGAGCCAATGATCAGAAGGGCGAGACCTAACCCGTAACGCCCGGCCTCCACCCTTGCGTCGCGTTTTCCGGAGCGCACCCTCGCTTGAAGCATTCCACGCCCGATGGTGGAAATCGCCAGAATACCGCCCAGCATCCCCACTAGCTTGAGATTGAGCCGCGAATCACCGTTCAAGAGATGAGCGATCTCGTGAGCCACCACCCCTTGCAGCTCATCCCGCGACAGCTGCACCAAAGCTCCCCGGGTGACCGCGATAATCGAATCGCTCGGTGAAAAACCGGCGGCAAACGCGTTAATCCCCCCCTCACGATCCAAAACATAGACGGGCGGAACACTCATTCCCGAAGCAATCGCCATTTCCTCGACCACGTTCAGGAGCTTGCGTCCGTCCGGATCTTTACTATCGGGGCTGACAAGGCGCGCACCCAGAATCTCCGCAACGGCGCTTCCGCCTTTCGCAAGTTCGAGAACTCGCTTTAACGTTCCGCCCCCGATCACCAGAAGCGTGATGAAGGTGGTCCAGCCCACTAAAATCCAGTTCACCTCGCCTGCCTGCAATTTCGCGCTGTCTTCCGTACCGACCAGCACGACCAGATTCACAGCCGCTACGATCAGCAACACCGCGAGCGCAAAGAAAAACAGCAGAACACCGGTTCTTTTCTGCGCAGCCTCCTGCCGGTCAAAAATATCCATATCCGTCCAACTTTAGAACGAAACCTTCACAGCACGCCTCTCCTCGGCACTCTCCACTTCAAAGAGCTGCGCAGGATGAAAGCCGAACGGGCCTGCCACGAGGACATTCGGAAACGTTTCACGGGCCGTGTTGTAGACCATGACGCTGTCGTTATAAGCCTGTCGTGCGAAAGCGACGCGGTTTTCCGTTGAAGAGAGCTCTTCCATCAGCTTTGCCATATTCTGATTGGCCTTCAGATCGGGATAGCTTTCGGAGAGCGCGAATAATCTCCCCAACGTTCCCGTTAAAGCCCCTTCGGCCTGCACCAGGGTTTTCATGCTTCCCGCATCTTCAGGGTGCGCCGAGGCTTTTGTGCTCGCCGACGCAGCGGCGTTTCGCGCCGTGATCACGGCTTCGAGAGTCTGGCGCTCATGCGCCATATAACCTTTTGCAGTTTCGACGAGGTTCGGGATTAATTCGTATCTGCGCTTGAGCTGAACATCAATCTGGGAAAACGCGTTCTTGAAGCGGTTTCTCAGCGCCACAAGCCGATTGTAAATCGCGATCAGGAAGACAAGCAGAAGCACTACAATGCCGGCAAAAACCAAAGATGTCATAAGTTCCCCTTATAGGTTCAGTTTATCCAGAGACGCGCTCGTGCGCCACTGCCGATCAATATTGTTTTTTCCATAGATCGGGAGCAGAAACTCAGCTGAATAGTCAATCCCAGGGGTTTCCGCTGAAACCGCAAGAACCCAGTAAAAAGGAGGAACAAGGCTCAACCGCGTTTCAGGCGCAGCAGGCAAAGGAAGTTCAATCGGAAGTTCGACAGCCCCCGCTTCAACGGCGACCTTTTGCGCATGCTCATAATGCTGGTAACACTCCACGACGACCTTGCGCTTGCCATTCACGTTGCGCCATTCATAGCGCTCCTCGATCGCAAGCAGACGTATCTCGAGTTGACTCGCCTGCATTGCGCGTGGAAGAACCAGGCTTACTCGCAGGATTTCGTCCAGAAAAAACGGAAATGTTTCAAAATTGAGCCGTGAATCCCCGTATTTGAAATAGCGTAAGGTCCGGTATCCCAAGTGGCACCAAAAACCGATTAAAACCAGGTCGATCCCAACTGTGATCATTCGAAAAAGGTCTGGAGCATTTTCCATCCGGCTTGAATAGAAAACGAACCAGCTGAATGAACCGAAAACGACACTGAGAACAGCGAGCTTTCTGGTCATACCCTTCAGTGATTGTGCGACACCTTCGGATAATCCTCCAGAATCCCACCGATAATCCCAATACCAGGGTTGATCCGGCGCCATATTTTTCCGGCGGTCGATCCTTGCCGCTTCCGCGATATCCGCCCTGCCCTTTTTCAGGAAGCTGACAGCCGCAAACAGCCAGAACAATGCAAAAAGGCTCGCGAAGAGGCGCCCGTCCTCCGCTTCCACCTTTGTTGAGATGAACCCGAGCAATGCGGCAATGCCGAGCCCCCCCATTCCGATCATCACGGCTTTTCTGCCATGAGCAGTAGCCTCGGTTCGCGGGTCCCTGGAAATTTTTTTCGGGCCGGCAAGAGTCATGCGGTCCGGATCTCGGCGATGGTTGCGAGACGCAGGAGTTTCACCCCGGATTCCAAAAGCGCTTTCGCGCCGCCCTGTTCGCGGTCCACCACGGTCAACGCGGTAGTGGCAAGAAGTCCTGCCTCGCGAAGCCGTTCCGCTGCCTTCACGGCAGAGCCTCCGGTCGTCGTCACGTCCTCGAGCACAAGAACATGGGCCCCTGCCCCGACATTTTCCATTCCTTCAACGAAACGCGAGGTACCATGCCCCTTGGGTTCTTTCCGCACGATCAAAGCAGGCCAGGAAATTCCTCGGTCGAAGGCACCCAGGGAAATCGCGGTCGCAAGAGGATCCGCTCCGAGTGTCAGACCTCCCACCGCATCGATCACGGTTCCCTCACGCTTGAGGAGCTCCACCGCCAGCTCTCCAATCAACTTTGCTCCAAGCGGATGAAGAGTCGTCGCTTTGAGATCGATGTAAAAGCTGCTCTTCTGTCCCGAAGCGAGAGTGAAGTCACCTTCGCGATAGCTCAGCTTCCGGATCAACGCGATCAGCTCGGCGCGGCGTTTTTCAAAATCCATTTCTTGATATCCTCCAGGGCTGCTTCCTTCCCCATTTCGTTCACGGACTCGTGAAAAAAACCATCGTACGTTCTCAGCTCTTTGATCTTGTGTTTCAGCTGATGATAAAATCGAATGACCGTGTCCGAATCCACGATCCGGTCCTCAAGTGGCGCCAGGAACTGCAAAGGAACAGCTGTTTTAGCCCTCTTTCTCGCCATCTGCGCGGTTTTCTGAACCGCGGACAGGAGCTCGAAATAGAAACGAGAAGTGACCTTCCGATGAACCAGGCGGTCAGCGACATAAGCTTCGGACACGGCGCGATCGTGAGAAAGCTCTTCGGGGTTCAGTTCCGAAATCAGGTGGAGCGAACCCCAGACCTTCGAAAGAAGAAACGCAGCCCCTCTCTTCACCGGCGGAACCTTCACCCGGATTCCAAGCAGAGGCGAGGAAAGCGTGGCCGACGCCACGGGAATTCCCGGGTCCTGAAAGAAAGCGCGAAGCGCCACGAGTGCACCCATGCTATGCCCGAAAACGTGAATCTCAGAGCGTCCGAACCGCCGCTTGAGCTGCTCATCCATCCGATGAACGGATAAAATCAGATCATCAACGAAGTCATCAAATCGCTTGATGTCTCCCCGAAGTCCTTCGGAGCGCCCATGACCCCGGAAATCGACGCACTGAACAGCGCTGACCGCGTCTTGCAGATAATGCGGCAGATGCAGGTAGCGCCCTCCATGTTCCCCGAGTCCGTGAAACACGAGCAGAACCCGATAGGGAGCAGGATGCGCTGACCAGTTCGACGGATGGTGCGTGACGGCAAAAAGCTGGAGAGGACTGGGCCCGGTGGCGGCAAACGTCTCCCACTGCGAGACCCACCCGCTTGGCAGACCAGGGAACCCGGTCGGCTGAAGAACGCCCTGATAGATGCTGCGCCCGCCGCTCGGGTCAGCTGGATTCTTCGGCTCTGATGTAGGCTTCAATGGTTTTTCTTGCATCTTCGGAGAGTCGGTCAAACCGGAAGCTGAATCCTCGCTGATCCTCGAGTACGCGGACAATCTGCCCTTCCGCAACAAAAGGCGGCAACTCGCCACCGGTCGAGCTCACGTTCATCCGGATTTTTTTTCCAACTTTTCCAGGCACCTTGTCGGTCAGCACCTGCATGCCGCCGATACTGATATCGCGGCACATCGCGACGTGAATCGCGGAATCATCTGCCATGACAATTTTGGCCACCAGCGGCCGCCGGGGCGCGCTTCGCTGCTCCGAGCGCGCGGCAGGCTTGCCGGGGGGAGCAGAAATATTCTTGTACTCCGCGATCTCCTCGAGACGAAGCCAGTTCGGCATTCCATCTCGCCAGCCAAAAACTTTTTTGTGAATTTTTCCGGATTTCAGGGAGCGTGTGATTTCGTCCGCCGAAAACGGTCCGAACTGGGCCTGGTTGTAGTAGAGAAACCAGATTTTATCGGATGCTCCAAGTGGCTTAGAGGGCGCGGCAGGTGTAGGAGCTGCGCGCCGGGTCGTCTGGCGAACGGCGGGCTTCGCCGCCTCTTTCACTTCCTGCAACACGGCCTTTTTCGGGATCGAGGGCACCGCACCCTGAAACGTTTTCAGATCGCAGATGCGCTTCCATTCCGGTTGGCCGGGTTTCCAGACGTAATGTGCCCAGGAGATTTCCTGACTCACCACTTTTTGGTAAACATCCGCCGCCGTCAGCGGCCCCACCCATTTCTCGCCTTCCGCGATATACCATTGTGGGACATCGTCCTTGAACAATACGTCGGAGGTGTTTTCCATTATTCCAGTCTAATGAAAGAAGGCCGCTGAGCAAACGGATTCAGCAGCAATCAGTCGGCATCGCCGACTAGACGCGGAGCATCATCACTCCGAACAGGGCTCTCTCTTCTCTTTACCGGAAGTCGGAATCCGTTTGACGGCCTCTTTTCCCGGGGGAACGTCCACGGCGGCTGAAGGTTTCTTCAGAACCCGGGCACGCGCATGAGAATCCGAAGTGGCCAACCGACAAACTTCGATCTCGAGCTTCACGGACATCTTGTCGTAGCCGATTGCGTCTTCCGCTTTGAGCGCTTCGAGGATGACGAATTGCTGATCATTGCTCCCTGCATGGATCTCCAGGATTGAAACCAACGCTCCTCGTTCGGTCTTGAGCAAACCTGTGACCTCATAGGATCCCAGTTCGTTGAACGGAACCCGTCCCGATTGCGAAGCCGCTAACGCAGCCCGCCCTGGAACGGACACCCAGGCGCAAACCGAAAAAAACAGTGCGGTCCTGAACATCATTTTCACGGGTTCCTCCGGCGAATAGCTGTGGCTTCGCAATCGACGAGGCCCAGATAGTCCTGAATCGCCTGGTCATCGCCGCTGTCCAGCAACGTGCGCAACGCCTCGATTTTTTTCAGGCCCAAATCCGCCTTTCTGAGCGGCGGAAGGTTCTCCAGGTGCTCCGTTCTGGCCCGCGACATGGACTTGATTTGTAAATCCAGATTCCCCGACAAACCCTTACTTGCGGCAGCGCCACCCACAAAACTCTCGAAGGCCTTGTTTCCAAACGTCGCCTTCTGGCCGCGCTCCCAGGCCTCTATGTTCAGCGGTTGATACTCAGCTACAAGCTGCCTGTAGACGGCGAGTTCCTGGTCTCGCCTCGGGCCCTTGCGTACCTTGCCGAGCACTCTGTTCTGCGCTTCAATCTGCGATTTCAGTTCCTGATAACGCGAATACCTGGCCCCCATCTGGTACTGAACAAACGCAACCTTTGCCTGGGCGAGCACTTCTTTCACGGACATCTCGCGAGTATTCAGGTCCTGGAGCTGCTGGTAATAGGCTTGGAACCGTTCTGCCAGCAACGCAGTGGAACACGACGACGAAATACCCGCTTTTGCACATATACGAGGCATTTTCGCCTCAAGCTCCTGCAGCTGTAGACTGAGACGGAGGATGTGTCCTGTGTTCGAGGATGCGTTGGCTGCGCTCCGCCTGCATTCTTCGCAGTCAGGTGAAAATGCCTGCGCCTTCAGCTTTTTCGCCATGTGCTTCTGGAGAAACAGTTCACTCGAGGAGAGCGGAGTTGACCTCGAGAAATTCTGGTCATCAAGCGTGCGATAGATGTCACCGAAGGAAACCGCCCCTGGGTTATCCGCGGCATTTCGGCCCGCCATCGATATCCGGTTGTGAACTGCGTCCATCATGAACTCACGGGTCCATGCTTTTTCATCAAATTGCGTGGCGGAAAATCCGCAACTGTTGGGCCGAGGACGGCCCTTTGCATCGAAAATCGCCTCGAGCATTCCGCCGCCCTTGCACTGGTCAGGGATGATGATCACTTTCCGGTCCTTGGGGACCTGGCTCATCAAACGCCTGAGACGTTTGACGTCGATCCGCTCGGCGCCCCAAAGCTCGAATTTGGCCCCCGGACCCTCATGGTAACTTCCATGCCCGGCGAAATAGAGCAGAACCGGATCCCCGGGGTTCGTTTTTGGAATTTCAGCTTTGAGTTTCTTCTCGATAGCGGTGAAGCGCGCTGGACCATCGACGGGCAAAGAGGGAATTCTCCGCGTAAGCGCCGGAGCGCCGTTGGATTCAAGAAGCGTGAAGCCCCTTGAGTCGCATGCGATCGCATTGGGTGGACCCTTCGCGTCCGAACCATCCGCTACAAAGTAATGTCTCTCCCAGTCGGGAAAAAGATCCCAAGCCTTTTGGCCGACTGTATAGAGATAGCAGTTATTGTTGATAGCGTTGGTTCCGCCTTGCACGATGAAAGCAAGAGGAGCTGCCTCTGCAGACAGCGGCCTGGAAAGGGCGAAAATTAAACTGACAAGAAGGCTCTTGCCCCGCTTCATTTATGAATTGTCTCAAACTATTTCACCTTTGTCTCCCATAGCCGGCCTCCGAAAAGTGTCGAAAAACTCGACAGCCGTCAGAGCGAGTCGGTGAATTCCCTGAAAAACTCATCAGCATCTGAACCAGAAGCAGTACGTAAACACTGATAACTAAAGCCTTTTTACTAAACCAAAGAGACAATCGATCCTGGCACCCCCCTTGCTTTATTGAGCTTAAGCGGATGAGTGCGCCAGGTGGGCGCATTTGAGAGAGCCAATAGAGAGAGAGCCCCATATGATTACCGATACTCGCAAATCCAGCAGTATTCTTCTCCTGGGCGCGGCACTTGCCGCCGTCACGAGCGCCCTCACGGGCTGCAGCCAGCAGGCATTCGTCGTGACAAACACGATCCAGGAACAAAAAGCTCCCGGAACATTCATGGTTCCAGCGAAAGTCGACATCCTTCTCGCCCAGGACGATTCGGGCTCGATGAAGGAAGTCTACGAAAAGATCGCCGAACAGATGCCCGTCTTCTTGAACGGCCTTGAGGGAAAACGCTGGGATTACCATTTCGCAACGATTCCGCTGGCGGGAACCCGCCCACTCGACCAGGTCACGGCCTCTCGTCACGATTCCAATTACGGATCGCTTTGGATAGCCCCCTATCCTGGCGCTACCGCGGATGGCGCGGGAACGCTGGCGAGCTGGCTATTTCGCCCCCTGAGCCAATACACAGGTTTTCTGTCAAAGGACGACCTTTCGAGCTCCACGAACGGATCGGAACCTGGCCTCCAGAATATCTATTCCACTCTTTATGGCGCTGCTGCTCGAGAAGGCGGCTTTCTCAGACCTGATGCCATGCTGGTGGTGCTCGCCGTCGGAAATGGCGAAGACACCTCAGGCATTCAGTATTGCAACCGGGGTGATGGCTACATGGTGGCCTGCGCTGGAAGCAAAGAATCGAGTTTTGCCAATTACAAAGGCGCATTACTCAATCTGAAACCCGGGAATCCCGGAATGGTTCGCTTCTACTCTGCGGTTTCCCCGAGTCTGCAATGCTTCGGACGCGATGCCTATGTGGGCAATCGTTACATGGAAATGGCAACCGCCCTGGGCGGAGAAACTTACGATGTTTGCTCACAGCCGGTCAGCAGCATTCTGGCATCGCTCGACAATCACCTGACCAACACGCAGATCCAGTTCCGCACGCGTTACCTGTTCATTGAACGGGAGCCGAACATGGACACGGTCGTCGTCACGAAATACGCCAATGGCGATCTGAACCAGTCTTCCATCATCCCGCAGGACACCGAAAACGGCTGGACGTATGCGGGCTGGGTGGACAATGCAGCCACGATTGACTGGCCTTCCGAAATGAACCGCGCCTCGGGGTACGCCATCGAACTGCACGGCTCAGCGAAGCTGGTCGGCGATGACCGCGCAACGGTCACGTTCAAACCCGTCGGCGCCGTGGACGCGGTGACCCCCAGGTGATTTCAACGGTATACCGCGAATGCCCCTGACCTGATTAATCAGCTCTGCCGGCCTTCTTCTTGTGAAGTTCTAGGAGCACGCCTCTTTCCGAGGTGACCGGTTTGAAATTACCGTTCGCCCAGAATATTTTTTCGCAGTCGGCGATCTTGGCGCTTATTTCTCCGGGCGAGAGATTAGCTGCCCCGGCGCTGCGATAAAACCGGATCCCGTCCATATCGGGCTTGCCTTGCGACGTATCGAGCACCATCAGCCAATCATGGACCAACGTCTTGAAGACCTTTGATTCCTGGTATTCACGCGTTTTCTGACAGCTGGCCCACTGGTCTTTCGGAGAAAGCTCGGCGTAAGTCACGAGAGCCCGGAGTCGTTCACGATCGGACTTCTTCTTGAGAGCGGCGGACTTAGGGCTTTTGTCGGACCAATCACATACCCTTTTCAGGTAATCAGTCGTGTCCGTCGACGCATGACTGGAACGAAGGACGCTTTCCAGAAGTTGATAGGCGTGTCCGGAATCAATCGGAGCGCTCGCAACCTTTGCTGCCGCTTTCAAAAGCTCCCCCTCGGAGGAGGACTGAAGGATCTGATCCTGATAAACATCCTCAAGGGACCCGGAGCGAAACTGGGCCGCAAGCAGGTCCGCGCTCAGAAACATACCGGCAGTCGCGGCAAGCAGAGAAACGCCCCTGAAACCCAAAGTCACTTTGCTCATAAATCCCCCAAAACGTTCATCACGCTTCGCAATATTCTTCATTATGGGGGATATGCAGAGAAGAATCAAATTGGCCGGGTTTCACAACTTACCCCCGGGTCAATGGAGACACATGAAGTTCCTGTCAGTGAATGTCCGCGAACTGTACGCTACTCAGCAGCGCCGGCACCCTCGCCTCGGCGATCCGGCGCTGCCCAGCTTCTTCCGTTTGAAAATCTTTCAAGTCCCTGCATTCGCGCACTCGTCGCAACGATATCAAGCTCGTAACCGAGCGAGGTCAGTTTCCTGAGCACGTCGGGAGCAAAGCCCCAGCGTTCCACGCGAAGCTTTCCGGGCTTCCATTGATGATGAAATCTCGGAGCCCCCATGGCGTCGGGTAAAGACATTCCAAAATGAAGCCGGTTCACAAGCGTCAGAAAAACCGACGAGGTGATGCGAGGGCCTCCCGCTGCTCCGAGCAGAATCCTGGCATTTCCCTGCACATCGCGCACGATCACCGGGGTCATCGAGCTTAAGGGGCGCTTTCCCGAAGCGATCGCGTTGGCTTCCGCGCCAACAAGCCCGAAGAGGTTAGGCACGCCAGGCTGCGAGCTGAAATCATCCATTTCATCATTCATGACGACGCCTGTCCCCTTCGGAACAAAGCCGCTCCCGAAATGTTCATTCACGGTTGTCGTCACCGAGACCGCGTTCCCGTCCCGATCGATGACAGCGAAATGAGTGGTGTGCATCCCCTCGCGCGGCACCTCACCTGCGGCGTCCGGGATCACTACTTTGGCAGAGTCAAACGTTCGCCAGCGCTGATCCAGATAATCCGGCGCGAGCAATGCCTGCACCGGAACCCGCACATGATCGGGATCACCGAAATACTTCGCCCGATCGGCGAACGAGAGCGACATCGCGTGAGTGAGTGCATGAATCGAGGATGCGGCTCCGAAGCCTTCTGACAGCTGGCCAGTGCGTGAAGCTCGTTCAACATAACCCAGCATCTGAAGGAGCATGGTACCACCGGCCGATGGCGGCGGCATCGTAACCACTTTCATTCCTCTGAAATCGCCTTCAAGCGGGGTCCTCAGAACCGGACGATAAGACTTCAAATCCTCAAGGCTCATGATCCCGCCCGAAGACCGTAAACCAGCCACGATCTTGTCAGCGACCCACCCCTGATAAAAGCCATTCACCCCTTTTTGGGAAATCTCTTCCAACACTTTGGCGAGCTCAGGTTGCTGAATACGTGTACCCACGGGGCAGGGCTTGATTTCCTTCTCAAGCCCGCAACCAAAGATTCGCTTTGCCTCATCATTGAACGCAAACCATCGTTGCGAAGCCGCCATTTCAGAATGGCTGGTGAAACGATAACCGTCTTTGGCCAGCCGAATGGGCTTATCCAACAGCTTGGAACGAGACATGGAACCATGGCGCTGCAGCGCCAGGAGCAAACCCGCGGGCACTCCCGGGACGCCGATCGCAAGTGCTCCATCGCGCGATAGCGCAGAGACCGGCTTGCCATCCCGGACGTACATATCTCGTTTGGACGCTGCCGGCGCGCGTTCGCGATAATCGATCGCTTCGCAGGAGGTCGGCTTTCCCGAAACCGGCTTTGGACAGTAAAGGAAAAATCCACCTCCGCCAAGAGCAGCGAAATGAGGACGAGTCACAGCCAGCGCAAAAGCCGTGGCGACCGCCGCATCGACCGCGTTGCCGCCCCGCCTGAGAATTTCGGCGCCCCATTCGGAAGCCTCACGATCGTCCGAGACGACGAGGCCTCCCGTGGAGACCACCGCATTCACCCGCATCTGCTCCTGCGATTCGACACTTCCATCCCAGCGCGCAGGATCGAACCCGATCTGCGACTCCGCTGTTTTTGAACGTACGCTTGAACAACCGGCCACCACCGCCATCCCCGTGAAAACAAGGAAGGCTCTCAGCGCCACTCTCATCAGAACTTCATTTCGGGGACATCCCCCGGAATCTGAAGCTTCGCGGCGGTTGATTTGCGGATCTCCTCGGCGCTCACGCCCGGAGCGCGTTCGCGAAGAACCAGGCCTTCCCGCGTGACCTCGATCACGGCAAGCTCGGAGACGATCTTCTGAACGACGCCGACACCGGTGAGCGGCAGTGTGCATTTCGGCAGAATCTTGCTCGTTCCGTCCTTGGCCACATGCTGCATGGCCACTATGACATTACGCGCGCCAGCAACCAGGTCCATCGCGCCGCCCATGCCTTTCACCATCTTGCCCGGCACCATCCAGTTGGCAATGCTTCCGGTTTCATCGACTTCCATTGCGCCAAGCACCGTGAGGTCCACATGCCCGCCTCGAATCATGGCAAAGGAATCCGCGCTGGAGAAAAAGGACGAACCCGGCAAAGTCGTCACGGTTTCCTTTCCGGCGTTGATCAGATCGGCGTCGACTTCATTCTCTTTCGGAAAGGGGCCGATACCAAGCAAACCGTTTTCGCTTTGAAGGATCACTTCCATGCCCTTGGGGATGTAGTTCGCGACCAATGTCGGAATCCCGATTCCAAGGTTCACATAGTAGCCGTCGCGCAGTTCCTGGGCGATTCTCTGTGCAATCTGTTCACGAGTCAGAGCCATCGGTTTTCCCTCACTTGCTCAGCGTGCGCTTTTCAATGCGCTTTTCGTAGTTTGTGCCCTGAAAAATACGCTTCACGTAAATACCAGGAATATGCACCTGATCGGGTTCGATCGAACCGACCGGCACGAGCTCTTCCACTTCCGCGATCGTCATTTTGCTGGCGGTTGCGATCATCGGATTGAAGTTGCGCGCGGTTTTCCTGAAAACAAGATTTCCAAGCGCATCCCCTTTCCAGGCCTTCACTATCGAGAAATCCGCCGTTAGCGCGCGCTCGAGCACGTACTTCCTGCCTTCGAATTCGCGGACTTCCTTGCCCTCGGCGATCAGGGTGCCCACTCCCGTCGGGGTGAAGAAAGCCGGAATACCCGCGCCACCCGCACGAAGTTTCTCAGCCAGGGTGCCTTGGGGAGTCAGCTCGACTTCCAGTTCTCCAGAGAGAAGAAGCGTTTCAAAGAGCTTGTTCTCACCGACGTAACTCGAAATCATTTTCTTCACCTGCCTTTTTTCCAGCAGGATGCCGATCCCGAACCCGTCCACTCCGGCGTTGTTCGAAATACAGGTGAGGTTCTTGGTGCCCTTTTCGTAAAGGGCCTGAATGCAGTTTTCCGGAATTCCGCACAGACCAAAGCCGCCGATGGCGAGCGTAGCCCCGTCAGGAATGTCCCGGACGGCTTCACGCGCGTCCGCAACAACTTTCTTCATGAGTTTCTCCTTACCGTTTTTTAGAAGCTTCTTTTCAGAGAATTTCGAGACAAACCGCAGTCGCTTCTCCGCCGCCGATGCAGATTCCCGCAACACCGCGTTTTTCGCCGCGATCCTTCAGCGCCGAAAGCAACGTCACGAGAATGCGCGCGCCGCTTGCACCGATGGGATGCCCGAGCGAAATAGCACCGCCCCAGACATTGAGCTTCTCTTTCGGAATCTCGAGCTCGCGCTGTGCCGCCAGAGACACCACCGCGAAAGCTTCATTCACTTCCCAGAGATCCACCTGATTGGGCTGCCAGCCGGCTTTCTTCATCGCGCGGCGCATGGCTTCCGCAGGCGCTGTGGTGAACCACTCGGGGGCCTGGGCATTTCCGCCGTAGGACACCAGCTTCGCAAGGGGCTTGATGCCGAGCTGTTTTGCTTTTTCAGCGGACATCAGAACAAGAGCAGCCGCTCCATCATTGATCGTCGAAGCATTCGCCGCGGTTACCGTTCCAGCCTTGTCGAAAGCGGGTTTCAGGGTGGGGATCTTGTCGAATTGGCCTTTGGCCGGACCCTCGTCGGTATCGACCTTCACCACGTCACCTTTTTTGCCGGGGATCTCGACAGCGATGATCTCATCCCTGAACTTGCCGGCTTTCTGAGCTTCCTGAGCGCGCTTGAAGCTTTCAATCGCGAAATCATCCTGATCCTTACGCGAGAAATTTTTCTCCCGGGCGCAAAGTTCCCCGCAATTTCCCATGTGCTGGTTGCTGTACGGATCCCAAAGGCCGTCGTAGATCATGGTGTCGATCGCCTGCTGGTGACCCATCCGAAAACCGTTTCGTGCGGTCGGCAGAATGTAAGGCGCCTGGCTCATGTTCTCCATGCCGCCCGCAACGACAACATCGCTGTCGCCGAGGAGGATGCTTTGAGCGCCGAGCATGACCGCTTTCATACCGCTGCCGCAAACTTTGTTGATCGTGAGCGCGGGCACGGTGTTCGGGATTCCGGCGCCAATCGCAGCTTGGCGGGCCGGGGCCTGGCCTTCACCTGCGGTCAGCACGTTTCCCATGATCACTTCTGAAACCTGATCGGGACTGACACCTGCGCGTTTCAAAGCCGCCTGAATGGCGATGGCACCGAGTTTAGGGGCGGAAACAGCCGACAAACCGCCTTGAAAGCTTCCGAGCGGCGTACGAGCCATACCTACGATCACGACTTCGCGCATAACCAAAATCTCCTTTAAAATCTCGTGACGGCGGTATTGTCGCCCGGCCTGGCACAAGAGGTGTTGGAAAAATACCGGTATTTCCGTTCATACTCCTTCAGACGGAAGATTCCAGAAAGAAATCGGAAAGTTGACGAAAACATTCGGAAAATAATGCGATCGCCCGTTTCGGAATAGCAGCCAACCTTGTAAATCCGCATACTGCCTTCTAGAATCTTATCTGGGTCCTTTTTTGCTGAAGGTGGGGTGCGCCATGTCAAAGCCGTTTGCCAATTCACGCGTCTTTAATGTCGGTGAGCTCGGGTTTTTAGGACTACTCCTTTCGTGCAGCACCGCTCTTGCTGTCGCGGCGGAGCCAGCACCTGCAACCTCAGAAGCCCCGAAGAAATCCGCCTTCTTTGATTCCGCTTGGGAATCAGCAAGGTCATCAGCTCCGATTCTTCGCCGAATAACCGCCAGCGGCTGTGAAACCCGGGATCCGTCAAGATCCGCCCAACCCGCATTTGTCCTTGGAATAAAGCAAGCTCTCAGCGGGAATCGATTCAGTCGAACGCATCCGGAAATTGAAAAAGCGAACCCCGCAAAGCTGGCCTGCTCCGAGTATGCCCCGGACCTCTCCAAAGAGAGCCTGGTGCGGAAAGGAGATGCGACAGCTGATCCGCGCGAGATCCAGGCGAGAATCATTTCGCGTTTGAAAGCCAGGGATCTTCTGCTCAAAAACGCCGTCAATGCGACCACTGATATCAAGGATTTCTCGGAAAAAGAGGGCGATGAAATTTTCCAGGCCGCGACAATGAAGGCGTTCGGTTTTAAACCCGCGTTGATCAGGAAAACAAAAATCAAGCTCTTGCCGGAACTGCTTAACGCTGATTGGTCCGAATTCGTCGAGAAGGAACTCGAATCATTCAAGTCTGAATCGGCCGGGAAACTCCCGCGAAAACATTACTCGCCTTCTGATCTGAAGGCTCAACTTGACGCGCTCGAGAAGCGGTATAAGGAAGCCGATAAGCGTATTGACCAGGCGACCCTGTATGATGAAGGCGATGATGAGGAACTTCGGAAAATAAAACTCCTCCTGGCACGATCCTCGGCCCTGAATGCCCCGATCGCTTCTCTCCTGGACGACCAGAACGCGGATTATTTCTGCTGCATGCGGGGATTTGATGCTGGCGAGAGCCACCTTCGAGCGGAATTGGCGAAAGCGCCGACGGATTCAGAAGGCGCGGCCTGCGTTGCAGACTATCAACGCGGATATCAACTGGGAACGGCCGGATGCCAGGATTGCAAACTCAATCCGATGAAACACCTGGATGATAATACCCTGCTCACATGTGCGACACTGGGTATGCGCGAAAGCCTCGGAGGCTGTCGCAAGGACTTTTACAGCGTGTGCAAGGCTATTTTTGAAAACGAGAAGGGACTCTTGCCAAGTGAAACCCAGACACCGTCCAGCAAAGGCAAGCCGTCTAATGCGAAGAAAGCGAATTAAGACGAGCGCCACCCTCGCCTTTCTGGGTATCACCGCGCTTGCGGCCGAAGTCACATGGGCCCAGTGTCCGCCAGGCGATACCCCCGCAGTCAATTGGGGCTATGGTGGTTCCGATGATCTCTCCGGCAATAACGAGAAATACATCAAACCGGGCCAGGATCTATGCGTCCCCAAGGAATCAAAATCCGCTCTCGCCAGGGAAAAATACAAAGGGGTGCTCGAGGTCTACGATCCCAAAAACCCGGCAGCCAAATACATCATCGCTGAATCCGCCTTGTATCAGCATGACGGGTCCTCCGACAAAAGAAGAGCGGCGCTGGAGAAAGCAAAGAAACGAGCAGCGGAAGCGGAAACCAAATCCTTCTGTGAAACGGACAAAGGCGATTCGCGCGATGCATCGGGCTCTCCCAGCGCACCTCACGGCATCCAGGTGCCGCCTGGGGATCACCTCGCGAGTCCAGCATTGCCCTCATTGGCCGAATCGCGAGCAGCTGGAAGCACTCACAATGGGGAGATTCCGGTCCAGCCGATAACGCCTGGCAATCTGGGCTCCGTCCGCAATGCCGCGGCACTGGCGGAGCAGGCGCGGGTAAATGAATTCCTCGATAACGCCCTGAAACGGCGGCAAGCAATACGAGAGTCAGCAGAACACGACACGGCGGTTCTTTCGAGTAAATACAAAGCCATGGATCTGCAGGAATTAGACAGCCATTATTCGAGAGCTGAAGCTGGTTTAAACAAGATGCTTCAGGACCTCTCCTCGACGAAACCAGGCCAAAACAGCATGGATCCGGGTGAACTTATACGATTTCAGAACATCTACAGGAATGCCAGGGACAAGGCAGCCGCGGCTCGGGAGATCGTGAAAGAATCACTTGCCTCAGGTGACACGTCGAAAAACGCGGGCTCGGCGCTTACCAAAAACGCCGCCCTGAACGATCTGTTCAGCGGCAGCTACGCGGCGACGAGCCAGGACGCGTTGCTCGATCGTTTGATCATGATGAACGGCCTTGATGAAGCCGATCGTCAATCCGCTCTTGCTCGATTACGCCTGCTCGAAAAACAAAAACTGAGGCTCGCGAACGGAAAATCCAAAATAGTTCCGATTCTCCACAATGGTTACATTTTCGGCGCCGGCAAATCGGGCACTGATTGCTCAAGTTTTGTCAGCTCTGCTCTACCGGTCGATATTCGGAAAGGAAACTTCACGACGCTGGACCTGCAGGCAATGTGGCAGCTGAATAAATCAGGAGAAATGCCAAAACCTCCCAAATGGAGCAAAGAGCGCGAAAAGCTGGTCGAAAAAACCGCGAAGGCGTTCCTCCCGGTGGATCTCTACATGGGTGAGAAGCCGGTCCCGGGCGACATGCTGGTCTACCGTTTGCCATGGAAAGCAGCTGGGCACGTGTTTCTGGTCAAAGACTACGATCCGAAAACAATGGTCGCTCGCGTACTGGAAGCAGCGCAAAGTGCCGGTACCATCCGTGAGCGGGACTTCCCGCTTTCGTTTGATCCGCCCTCTCATGCGATCCGGATGGTACGCCCGGGTTTTGTAGACCTCCGATTGAAACCCGTGGATAACAGCGTCTGCAAATATCAGGACAGGCGGAATAGAAGTAAACCGGGGGCCCGGAAACAAGCAGGTACACATGAAAAGCCATAAGGTAACCCATCCGGTGATCATGATTCTTGTAAGCTTCTTTGCGCTCGGCACAATAAGTTCCAGTATCGCCGCCGTTCAGCACGAACGCCTTCAGTTCCGAAACAGCTTTCAAACTCCTGAAGAAGTGGTGAAGTATTACTGTGCTCGTGATGCTTCGGGGTTTGTCTGGTCAGGACTTCTTGAAGTTGAACGGCGTGCCTTTACCCTTTGGCAGGAGCTTCCGGCGCAGGACTCATTTTACATCGCCAAGGCATACGAAATTGCTCCCGCGAAAACTCGGGCCAATGAGGCTCTCGTGGAAGTGCGGTACGACATCCTCGGCATTGGCGACGCCCACGGCACGATCATGCCGGCGCCTAGCGCGGAACGGCGCGTCACATTTCGCCTCGTCAAAAACGAGGGAGTCTGGAAAATCTCGCAGCCTGAAGCAGCCGCTATTTCTCCTGTGATTCTGGCATCAAAGTTCGGGCACCCCGGCACTCCGTAAGGCTTGAAATAGCAGCGCCTGCGGGTTTAAGGTGCTCTTCATGCTATTGAAGATGACTCCGTTTTTAATCGCACTCCTTTTGAACTCAGCCCCCGTGACCGCGGCACCTGTGGCGCCGCCGAGCATGCCCGATCTCGTCGAAAAGACTCTTCCGGGTGTCGTGAACATCAGCTCCACGACAGTCGTGAACTACGAAGTGTTCGGCATGGATGAATTTCTGAGGTTCTGGGGGATTCCGCAGGAGCGAAAACACACTTCACTGGGCAGCGGGCTCCTGATCGACAAGGATGGATACGTCATAACGAACAACCATGTCGTGGACCAGGCAACCGAAGTTCTCGTCACGCTTCTTGATAAACGCCAGTTTCGCGCAAGAATCGTAGGGAAGGACCAGAAAATCGATATCGCGCTCCTTCAGATCCAGGACGAGAAACGGCGGGTTCCCTCTGACCTGTTGCCCGTTCCCCTGGGGAACTCAGACGCGGTCCGCATTGCGGAACCCGTCTTCGCCGTCGGGAATCCCTTTGGACTTCAGCACACCGTCACCATGGGAATCATCAGCGCGAAGAACCGCACCATCGGCCAAGGTCCTTTCGACAACTTCCTGCAGACGGACGCCTCCATTAATCCGGGAAACAGCGGTGGACCGCTGTTCGACATGAAAGGCGAAGTCATCGGCATCAACACGGTCATCTACTCCCGCACAGGACAAAGCGGCGGCCTCGGCTTCGCGATCCCGGTGAATGAAGCCAAGGAAATGATTCCTGATCTGAAGCGCTATGGCCGGGTTCCGAGGCCCTGGCTCGGCCTCCTCGCGGAACGGATGACTCCGCAAATCCAGGTGTACTATCGGCTATCAGTGGACAAAGGCGTGCTCGTTTATAACATTGTTCAAAATGCCCCTGCAGACGACGCCGGACTCAAGCAAGGGGACATCATCACCGCATTGAACGGCACTGCAGTGGCGGAGCCCAACGACCTTGAACGGGCGCTGGCCAAACATCGTCCCTCGGATTCCGTGAAGCTCAGCATTCGCCGCGGCCTCCGCAAACTCGAGCTCAAGGTCAAACTTGAAGAACTGCCCAAGCTTGACCGCGTTCACCAGGGAATCATTTAAGAACTGAAAGAGAGAATTTATGGATCGCCGCAAAAACACTCCGTCGAAATCGAGTCCGCTACCCGTGGATTTCACCCGCATGGTGACCGATGTGTTCATCTCGAATTTCGACGGAGGGATTAAGATCCTTCAGGAGATCAAATCAACTCCCGCAAACTTCCTCGCTCAGGGGAATATCTACAGTGACGAAATCCTGCTGGTCGTCTCATTGACCCTGAGTGGCCAGCTCTCCGCGACCACGGTGTATGCAAGCTGCGATTTTGACCCAAAGGCGAGCTCCCCTTCAGTCGAGGACCTTCTGGGTGCTTGCGTTGACGGAATTGGCTCTATTTTCTCCCAGCTCCTTTCGCACACGAACAGGAAGAAACTCGAACAGGTAGCTGATGAATCCCTTGCGGCACTCGATGGGTTGCCCTTCGAGTGGACTCCCGTCGAAGTTGAACGCCAACGCATTTTTCTTAGAATCGACAGAGCCAATCCGAATCTGGAGAAAATGGCCGACGACTGGCTACGTGCTCATGACCCAGAAATGCGTGAAATTGAAGCCGAAGAGGAAAAGGAAACCGAGGACCTCTTCGTCACGGGACCAAAACGCCCCCCGATCAAACACTAAAACGCGTCGCCCTCGTCATCGAAGTCGCGCTTGATGTTGTCGATCAGCGCGTCCATGGATTCGTTTTCACCGTCAAACTCATCGTCGGACTCATCGAGATCCAGGTCGTAAATGACTTTAGCGAAATCCTTGTCGTTCGCGAGGTCCTGACGGATCGCTTCGATGTATTTGTCCGGATATTTCACGACGAGCTCTTCGATGTACTGATTGAGCTTCTTTTCCTTCAGGATAAGTTCCTTGCGCTTAATCTTCTTCCAGTTCTTGATGTAATGAAGGCGGCAGTACCCTGCTGAAGTGGAGAGCCCTTCGCAGGCCACTTCGCGGCAAACTGCCTCAGAGTCGAATCCGCCCCGCAGTGAATTCAATGCAGCCATGGCACTGGCGCCTTTTGCTTTCGCGCCTTTGGCGGCGGCCAGTGCGGCTTTCGCCGCTTTCGCAGGAACTGAAGACGCCTCTTTTTTCAATTTTTCGTCGGGCTTGGACGGAGCAGCTTTGGCGGAAAGCGCTTTATGCGCAGGCGCACCTTTTCCACCGTTTTTCACGGCTTTGACTGCCGGCTGAGGCGCTGCCTTTTTCTCGGATGCCTTCTTCTCAGATACCTTCTTCTCAGGAGCTTTCTTTCCGAGCAGCGCGCCTTTAATGATCGATGCGAGGCTCGACCCGGCTTTTTTGCTTTCCTTGGCTGCTTTAGCGGGCTGCACGGCCTTGGCTGGAGCTTTTCCCTTGGGAGCGGGTTTCGAAGAAACTGCCGAGATCGCTTTTCCGTGCTTAACGGCGGTCTTCGAGCCCTTTCCATTGGGTTTAACTTTGCTTTTGGCTTTGCTGCTAGCCTTGCTCACTGCCCTACTCACTGGCATGAAGTCCCTCTCTTTTTTGCGCCTGGTTTGCGCCTGGCATGGTACGTTTGTTGGGTGCCACGCCGACTCACTGACGTCAAGAGCAAACGAACTCTCCGGTCGCCCGCCGCTCCACTCTCTGCTTCCAGAATCATCGAATCATCAGGAGTTGTCGACCTTCATTTCCATGGTGCCTTCGGTATCGATATCATGCGGGCCGATTCCTCCGAACTTGATGAACTCAGCAGGCTCCTCGGAAATAACGGCATCGCCGCTTTCTGCCCGACAACGCTCACGGTTTCTTCGGACAAACTGAAGGGCGCGCTCGATCGCATTGGCGCATGGATCTCGAACAAAAAGCCCGACACTGCTTCCGCGGTTCCGCTCGGCATCCATCTTGAGGGGCCGTTTATCAGCGCCCGTGCCGCGGGTGCTCACCCTCCTTCCTCAATACGGCCTTTTTCGATGGGGGAACTTCTCGAATTCTGGGAGGCGAGCCGACGAAAGCTCAAAATCCTGACCGTCGCGGCCGATGAATTTCCCAAAGCTGAACTAAACAAACTGACACAATGGGCTCTGAAAAACGGAGTAACCCTTTCCTTGGGGCACACCCAGGCTTCTGAAACCGAGGCTCACCGGGTTTTCGAGCAAGGAATCACTCACGTCACGCACGCCTGGAATGCGCTTCGTTTTCACCACAGGGATCCCGGCGTGCTTGGGGCGGCCATGGGTCGCCCGGATGTTTTTCTGGAACTGATCCTGGACCAGATCCACGTGAGCCCCGCACTGATGCGATGGACTTGTGCTCTTCATGGAATCAACCGGGTATGCTTTGTATCCGATTGTGCTCCAGCCGCTGGCACTCGAAACAAGGAAGTGTCTTTTGGACCCCTCTCGATTCACCTGGATGAGGGCGCTGCCCGCCTCCCGGATGGCTCGCTCGCGGGCGGAGGAACACTCCTAGGGCACGCCTTTGAGAACTGGATCAATGCCGAGACTCGGCGATCCGGCGAATCTGCGCAAGCCCTGCTGAAGAAGTACCTGCCCGCCCTCACAAGCGCTCCTCTGAAGTCCCTGAACTTGCCCACGTCTCTGTCATCCCGCCACAAACTTCGCTGGAAATGCACGTCTAAACGAATCGAGCTGCTGGGGCGTTCCCCCCGGTAAGAACTCAGGATTTTCAAATTCCGGTTGACTTGACGGGGCCCCTGCGGCTAGTGTCCGACAACTCAGGACTGCTAATGGGATTCGCCGAAATGGGCGCATCCGCTCGTTCACCCGTTTGTTTTTGTTTTATTTATTATGAAGCTTTATTTGAATGAAATCACTGATGTGGCAACCGATTTGGTCTTTGATGAGACTGAATCCTGGGTCTTGCCCGCTGTCGCAAAAGCAGACGAGGTTGAAACGCCTCAATCACGTCCGGTGAGGGTGAATTTCGCGGTTCAAAAAATCGACGAGGTCGTTGTCATCACCGGACATCTCAAGACTCATTTGCGGCTTTTATGCAGCCGCTGCGGCACCCCTTTCGATTTCCGGTGCTCAACCGGGTTTTCATCGTTGTACTGCAAAGACCCCGAGATGGCGGGCGTGGGTTATCTTCAGCGCACGCGCGATGGTGTCGAAAAACCCGCCGGCCAGAACAAAGGAGTCGCACGTCACGCACATGACTTTGATGCTGAAGACGATTCCGTCTCGGGTGTGTCGTCCACGAGCAACCTCGATATCACTTACGTTTCAGAAGACTTCATCGACTTGACCGCGGTTCTTACGGAACAGCTTCAATTCCAAGTACCGTTTCAACCGATTTGCGCGGAAACCTGCAAAGGCATCTGCACGATTTGCGGAGCCGATCTGAACTCAGGTCGTTGCGCTTGCGCAAAAACCATGAAACAGAGCGCATTCGGGGCTCTGGCGAATCTCAAGCTCAAATAGGCAAATTCCAGATCATTATCTTAACCTTAAGGAGAACGAAAAATGGCAACCCCAAAAAAGAAGAGCTCCCGCAGCCGTAGAAACATGCGTCGCTTCGCAGCCGGAAACAAACTGGACAAACCCACTGGTGCCACCTGCTCGAACTGCAATGAAGTGAGCCGCCCTCATCGCGTGTGCTCCTCTTGCGGTCACTACGAAGGCAAAGCGATCCTTCCTGGTAAAGTCGCCGCTACTGTCTGAGGCTAGGGCTCTCGTTCAGCCTTCATGCCAGTATTAGTTCTCGATGCGATGGGGGGCGATCACGCACCCCATGCTCTTTTAGAAGGTGCCACGCTGGCGCTTGCGGAAATCACACGTCCTGATTTTCCATGCACCCTGGTTCTTCTTGGGGATGAGGCCATCATCCGGTCGCATCTGAAACGCCGCCGTTTCCATCCACTCACCAGCGCCGAAACCGAAGGACGAGTCCGGATCATTCACGCTCCGCAGAACATCGAGATGGAAGATTCCATCCGGGCCCTGCGTCGAAAACCCGACGCGACGATCAACGTCGGATGCAAACTCGCCGCTGATTCCTACGATCAGAGACATACGCGGCCACGGGAAATCGCCGCGTTCGTCAGTGCAGGCCATTCTGGCGCTGCCATGGCATCGGCCCTGCTGCACATGGGCCGGCTTCCGAAAATCGAGCGCCCTGCGATCGCCATAAAACTTCCGACTCTCAGTCCTGATGGATGCGTTCTCCTCGACATCGGGGCAAACGTTGATTGCAAGCCCACTCACCTGCGTGATTTCGCGATCATGGGTGCCCATTTCGCCAAAGTTGAACGAAAATCCGCCGCCCCTGTTCGCGTGGGCGTTTTGTCCAACGGCGAGGAAGAAGGAAAAGGAACGGAACTGACCCGTGCCGCCGCCGCTCTGATCGCCGCCTCCCCGCTTTTTTCCCATGAGTCCTTAACCATGGGAGAATTTCTGGGTTACGTCGAAGGAAAGGAAATCTTCAAAGGTAAAGTCGACGTGGTGGTGACGGATGGCTTTACCGGCAACGTCGTTTTGAAGAGCTTGGAAGGCCTCGGATCAGCGATCGTCTCCATGTTGCAAAAAGAAGTGAAATCAAGCCTTCTTGCTCCTATCGGCATGCTCCTGTCGGCTGGCGTACTCAGGAAAATGAAGCACAAACTCGACTACGCTGAATATGGAGCCGCGCCGCTTTTAGGAGTGGCAGGTTACGCTTTTATTTGTCATGGTCGGAGCAATCCAAGGGCGATCCGCAATGCACTCCTGCGGGCAAGGACGGCACTTCAGGAACGGTTCGTCGAGCGGCTCGAAGAAGCCCTGACACAGAGTTGAACCTAAGAGTTGAACCTATATGATTACTTCATCTGCTCCTTTCTCAGCACAACAATTCGCATCGAAAATCACGGGCACAGGTTCGGGTTTTCCGAAACGAATAGTCACCAACGACGATCTTTCGAAAACTCTGGATACGAGTGACGAATGGATTCGGGAGCGGACCGGGATCCGGGAACGTCGTATCTCGAAGCCAGCTGATCCGAACGAACGGAATTCATCCCTCGCGCTGCGTGCGGCCCAACAGGCGCTGGAGATGGCGGGCAAGCGTCCCGAAGATATCGATCAGATCCTGTATGCAACGGTCTCGCCCGATACCCTCGTCCCCAATACTGCCTGCTGGCTTCAGCTCAAGCTCGGCGCACACCGCGCCCATGCGATGGACATCAACGCGGCCTGCTCGGGGTTTGTTTACGCCCTCACGATGGCCGATCAATCCATCCGCTGCGGCCTCGCAAAAACCTCGCTGGTCATCGGAGCGGAAGTTCTGAGCACCTTCACGGATTGGGAAGACCGCGGCTCCTGCATTCTCTTCGGAGACGGCGCAGGAGCGGCCATCGTGGAACAGGTGCCTGGAAATTCGAAAAGCAGGATCTTATCCACCCACCTGGGCGCCGATGGCAGACTCTGGGAGATGTTTCACCTTCCGGCCGGCGGTTCCAATATGGAAGTCACGCCGGAAGTTCACGCGGCCAAGCTCGACAAGATGAAAATGAAGGGCCGCGAGATCTTCAAGGTAGCCGTAAAAACGCTCGCCGATTACGCCGTGATCGCGCTCGAGAGCAATGGAATGAAGGCGGACGACCTGGATTGGTTTGTCCCGCACCAGGCCAATCTTCGCATCATCGAGGCCGTTGCCAAGCGTCTCGACTTCCCGATGGAAAAGGTCCTGCTTAATATTGAACGATATGGAAACACTTCATCCGCGACTGCGATCACCGCATTGGATGAAGCCGTACGCGATGGCCGGGTCAAGCAGGGGCAAACCGTCCTGATCGACGTTTTCGGCGCCGGTCTGACCTACGGCTCAACTCTCATGAGGTGGTAAAATGACCCAGACATCCGCGCCCGTAGCGCTATTCCCAGGTCAAGGCTCGCAACATGTCGGAATGGGAAAGGACCTTTACGAAAACTTCCCCATAGCTCGCGAAGTTTTCGAGGAATGCTCAGACGCCCTTCACGTGGACCTGAAAAAACTTTGTTTTGAAGGCCCTGAAACCGATCTCACGCTCACCGAAAACACGCAGCCCTGCCTTCTCACGGCCTCCGTCGCCGCTTACCGCGTTGCCCATAGCGAACTGGGATTCAAGCCTTCGGCGGTAGCCGGGCATTCCCTCGGTGAATACTCGGCACTCGTCGCGGCAGGTGCGTTTCCGCTTTCGTCCGCCGCCAGGTGGGTCAGGGAACGCGGAATCGCGATGCAACGGGCGGTACCCGCTGGCGAAGGATCGATGGCTGCCATCATGGGGCTGGAAGAGGAGGCGATTCTCCGTCTCTGCTCAAAGGCGACGGAAGCGACGAAACAAAAGCGCGCTTCGGGCGAGAGCTCCTCCGTGGTTGAAGCCATCGTGCAGCCCGCGAATTTCAATGCTCCTGGGCAAATCGTGATCGCGGGCTCGTCAGATGCGATTCGTGAAGCTGTTTTGCTCGTTCAGAGCGGTGAGTTCGCAGGCGGCAAGGCTATCCCGCTTCAAGTGAGCGCGCCATTCCATTGCAAACTCATGGCGCCGGCACGCGAACGAATGGCCGAACTTTTTCTAAAAGCCCAGCCCTTCGAACGTCCCCGTGTCCTTACTGCTCCCTACGTGCCGAATAGAACCGCACGTCTGACACAGGAATCAGGCGTGGTGTTCGATCTTCTTGTTGAGCAAGTGGATCATCCCGTTCTGTGGCAGCAATCAGTGAAGGCCCTTCTTGAGTCGGACGTTTCTTCAGTCGGTGTCGAATTTGGGCCCGGAAAGGTTCTTGCCGGCCTGGTGAAACGCATCAGCCGCAGTGCCGACAGGAAATTTGACGTTGTCTCACTCGGAGACTCGGCCGGCCTCAAAGCCCTCGAGGCAATGGGACCCGCCTTATCCGCCGGAAAGGATCACTGAGCATGGAACCAAACGCAAAACCAAGGGCGCTCGTGACGGGAGCTTCGCGTGGCATCGGCGCCGCTATCGCGGTTCGCCTGGCTCAGGAGGGCTACCAGGTCTTCATCAATTACATGGGAAACGAGGAGAAGGCCGCCGCCGTTCGCGACCAAATCAGAGCGTCCGGAGGTTCTGCGGAGCTTTGCCAGTTTGACGTCTCCCAGTCCGCCCAGGTGGATGAAAAATTCGATTGGATTGCAAAAAATTTCGGTCCCCTCGCTGTCCTCGTCAATAATGCGGGGATTACGATCGACGGACTCCTTCTTCGTTTGAAGGACGAGGATCTGGCGAAAACGCTTTCCATTGATTTGGCCGGGGCTATCTACTGCACGCGAGCGGCGGCAAAACACATGATGAAGGCCCGCGAGGGAAGCATTGTCCAGATCTCGTCAGTGATCGGGGAAACCGGAAATGCGGGGCAAAGCGGCTATGCAGCGGCTAAGTCGGGTCTGCTCGGATTCAGCAAAAGCGTGGCTAAGGAGTTGGGAAGCCGAAAGATTCGGGTAAATACAATTACCCCAGGATACATTGAAACCGATATGACAGGGGCCTTGACGGAAAACCAAAAAGAGGCCATTCTGCGAACCGTCCCGCTCGGTTTTTTTGGGGCCCCGGAGGATGTTGCATCCCTGGTCGCCTTTCTGGCCTCGCCGGCCAGCCGCTATATCACCGGACAGGTGATTGGGGTCAACGGCGGGATGTACATGTGAATCCGCGTGGAGTGACGCGACCCGAAACAACCGGGTTACGATTTGGATACATAGGAGAAGAAGAAAGATGTCCGCATCCGTAGAAGAAAGAGTCCGTAACATCATTTGTGATCAGCTCGCCGTGGAACCGGAAAAGGTGACCACCGCCGCATCGTTTATCGATGATCTAGGCGCTGACAGCCTCGATATCGTTGAACTCGTCATGACCATGGAAGAAGAGTTCGACCTCGATATTCCGGATGAAGACGCGGAAAAGATTAAAACCGTTGGCGATGTCACGAAATACATCGTCTCGCGCACCACTCAGTAAGGTCTCATGCGCCGGGTCGTCATTACCGGTTTGGGAGCCGTAACACCTCTGGGTTTGTCGGTTCCAGAAACATGGAAGAACGCCCTTGAAGGGCGCTCCGGCGTAGGCAGAATATCGCTCTTTGATCTCACCGATTGTCCGGTAACGATCGCCGGTGAGGTCAAAGGCTTTGATGTGACTCGCTCGATCGGGCCCTTCCGTCCTGACTCGGCTCATCCGGATCAACAACTCACACAGGCCGCAAATGCGAAAGATGCGCGTCGTGTGGGACGTTTTGTCCATTTCGCGCTGGCGGCGGGCCTTGAGGCATACGAAGACTCAGGTCTGGATCTGGTCCGCTCGAAAATTGATCCCGAACGCATGGGGATCAACATTGGAGCGGGAATGGGCGGGCTTCCCGAGATTATCGAGATCCACAACGATTTCGTTGCCAAGGGATATCGCAGAATCACGCCTTTCTTTATTCCTCAGGTGATCCCGAACATGGCCTCAGGTCAGCTCAGCATTTTGCTCGATCTGAAAGGCCCGAATCTGTGCACCGTGAGCGCCTGCTCCTCGAGCGCGCATTCCGTGGGTGAGTCTTTCCGGATGATTCAACGTGACGATGCCGACATCGTCTTCGCAGGCGGTGCGGAGGCCGTGATCTGCCAGATGGGAATCGGGGGTTTTGCCTCGATGCGTGCTCTTTCCACGAGGAATGATGAACCGGCTCGTGCTTCGCGCCCCTTTGACAAGGATCGCGACGGATTCGTAATGGGCGAAGGAAGTGCCGTGCTCGTCCTCGAGGAATTTGAGCACGCTAAAAAGCGCGGCGCGAAGATTTACGGCGAAATTCGTGGCTATGGTCTCTCTGGCGACGCCTATCACATGACCACCCCTGCTCCCGAAGGCGCCGGTGGTTTCCGCGCCATGCAGATGGCTTTGAAAAGCTCCGGTCTTTCCGCCGATCAAATTGGCTATGTCAATGCGCACGGAACCTCCACTCCAGCAGGCGACGTGGAAGAAGCCCGCGCAGTGGCGCGGCTCTTCCCGAATGCCTCGAAGCACCTTCACGTCAGCTCCACAAAGTCGATGACGGGCCACCTATTGGGCGCCGCAGGCGCGCTCGAAGCGCTGTTCTGCACCCTGGCCATTCGCGAGGGGCGAATTCCACCGACTATCAACCTTGAAAATCTCGACCCGGGCTGTTCTGAACTCGGTATTGATTTTACGGCGAACAGGACCGCTGAGAAACGCTTCGACTTCGCGATGTCCAATAGTTTTGGTTTCGGAGGAACAAACGCCAGCCTGATCGTCGGGCGGGTTTGATCGCATTTCTGCCAGACAGCAGAGGAGCTCCATTCATGAAAAAAAATGCGGAAACCATTCTGATCGCGTCCGATCATGCGGGAATCGCCTTGAAGGCCGCCATTCAAAAAGCTCTTTCAGATTGGGAATGGAAAGACCTGGGCCCGGTGAACGGCGATCGGGTGGACTACCCTGACTTTGCCGAAAAACTGGGAGCCTCGATTGCGTCGGGCGTCGCCAAACGCGGCATCCTGATCTGCGGAAGCGGCATCGGAATGAGCATTGCGGCAAACAAAATAGCGGGCATCCGGGCTGCAGTTGTGGAAAATCCTGTAGCCGCGCGACTTTCACGCGAGCACAACGATGCTAATGTCCTTTGCCTGGGATCCCGTTTCATTGCCCCTGAGTATGGCGCCGAGATTGCGCAGGCCTGGCTGACGACGGAGTTCAGCGCTGACCATCGGCATGAAGGACGGATCAAAAAGATCGCCCGGTTGGAAAAGAAATGAGGCATTCATGAGTTCGGATCAGAAAACCGCAACGAAGTTTCAAGAATCCCTGCAGAAATCAGATCCCCTCGTTTCGGCGGCAGTGAATCGGGAACTCCATCGTCAGGAAACCGGCATTGAGCTCATCGCCTCTGAGAACTATGTCAGTCGTGCCGTTCTGGACGCGCAAGGCACCATCCTCACCAACAAGTACGCAGAGGGCTACCCAGGTAAAAGATATTACGGTGGCTGCGAATTCGTGGACCAGATTGAAGCGCTCGCAATTGAGAGAGCTTGTAAACTCTTCGGAGCGGAGGCCGCGAATGTCCAGGCCCACTCGGGCTCGCAAGCCAATATGGCGGCTTACATGACCCTTCTTTCGCCCGGCGATACCCTGATGGGCATGAGCCTGGCACATGGCGGACACCTGACCCATGGCAGCCCTGCAAACTTCAGTGGAAAGCTTTTCAAGGTGGTCGCTTACGGACTGAACCCAGAAACAGATCGTCTGGATTATGATCTGATTCGCGAAACAGCCAAACGAGAACGGCCCAAGGTCATCGTAGCCGGCGCAAGCGCTTACCCCCGAATCATCGATTTCGCCACGATGTCATCGATTGCACGCGAGGTCGGGGCTGAATTCGTCGTGGACATGGCCCATATCGCAGGGCTTGTGGCAGCAGGCCTTCATCCTTCACCCATTCCCTACGCCACCTACACGACCTCGACGACTCATAAGACACTTCGAGGCCCACGCGGTGGTCTGATCTTGTCGTCGACGGAGCGGTTAAAAGCCATCAACTCCACGATATTTCCAGGCATTCAGGGAGGCCCCCTCATGCACGTGATCGCCGGCAAAGCCGTGGCTTTCGGCGAGGCATTGGATGGGTCCTTCCGCGATTATCAAAAAGAAGTCGTCGCCAATGCGAAAGTGCTCGCCGACGAACTGATGGCTGCCGGTCTGAAGCTTGTTACCGGCGGCACGGATAACCACCTGATGCTGGCCGACCTGTCCACGTTCGGCGACGGTTCAATTACGGGCAAAGAAGCCGAACATTGGCTCGACCAGGCGGGAATCACGGTGAACAAAAACACCGTGCCGAATGAGAAAAGAAGCCCGTTTATTACCAGTGGAATCAGAATTGGCGTGCCCGCGATCACGACCCGGGGCATGGGCCGTTCGGAAATGAAGCAGATTGCCCGCTGGATCCGCCTGACACTCGAGGCTCGGGGAGACAAGGGCGTAACCGAGCGACTTCGCTCCGATGTTGCCGAACTTTGCGGAAAGTTCCCCCTTTATTCAGCCTGATTGCCGCGGACGAACAAATCGGTTACAAGCGGTTCCTGGAGAGTTTTCCGTGAAATGCCCTTATTGCACTGCGATTGACACCAAGGTCATCGATTCGCGCCTGAATCAGACCGGCGATATCACCCGAAGACGCCGGGAATGTCCGAGATGCGAAGGCCGATTCACGACTTACGAACGAGTGGAAGAAGTCATGCCCGCCGTGATCAAAAAAGACGGACGGCGCGAGGCTTATAATCGCGATAAAGTGTGGGATGGGATCCAAAAGGCCTGCCAGAAACGTTCGGTCCCCACTCAAAAAGTGGACGAGATCGTCACGCACATCGAAAAAATGATCCAGAGCTATGGTCTGAAGGAAGTGCCAACCCGCGCGATCGGGCAGATGGCGATGGCCGAGCTTCACAAGTTGGATAAAGTCGCCTACATCCGGTTTGCATCCGTCTATCGTGAGTTCCAGGACGTGGAGGAATTCATGGCCGAGCTTCAGGGCCCTGCCCTAACTCAAGACGATCCGGCAAGCCTTGCATTCCCGTTCGCCGCGAACGAAGGTGCTGGCGGAACCGCCTCTGAGGGGAAGAAATGAAAAGACATCTCGCGCGTGAGATCGCGCTCCAGTTCCTTTATCGCCACGACATGGAAAAGCAGAGCGACGGCGTACTCTCCTCTTCCGCTACCGCGGGATTTGACTCGGTCCTGGCGCGAGCGCTTCAGGATCACTTTGAACATTTTCAGGTTCCGGCTGATGTCCGCGAGTTTTCGGCCCAGCTTGTTGCCGGCACCTTGAAAGAACTCGCGGAGCTGGACGTCCTGATCGAGAAACATGCGTCCAACTGGAAAATGGCTCGCATGGCTCTTGTCGACAGAAACCTTTTACGCCTGTCCGCTTATGAGCTGCTCCGTTTTCCCGAGACCGCTGCTTCCATCGTGATTGACGAGGCGATTGAGTTAGCGAAAGAATTCGGGACGAGCGACAGCCCCGCGTTCATTAACGGCATTTTAGACGCTCTCCAGCGACAGATACGCAGCTCCTGAGGGTGTGCCAAAGTTTTGACTCAAGCCGGTTCAAGCAGCCGGACCTTGTCCGCGAACCCAGACACAGCTAAACTAAAATAATGAGTGAGTCAGCGACTTCACTGCAACAGCTCGCACTGAATCCGGAAGACGCGTTGTTCACAAACCAGATCCAGGGACTCGCGGTTGTTCTGCACAGAAACGAGCGCCCCTTGCACGGACTCGCGGGATTGCTGGACTGGCGTTTCCATGGTGCCGTTTCCGCGTTTATGCGCGCTGGTGCGATTTCAGGTGACCCTGGCCAATGCGCCTATGTGCCGATCACGAGAAATGGAACTGTCTACCACCTGTTATTTCTAGGCGCCGGAGACTGTACTGCTCCTGGAAAGCGCGCAGCCGCCACAGCGGAAACATTTGCGGTAATCCGGAAAAACCTGGGTTCACTCGGCCTTCAGAGAATAGCGATATCGCGCGCTGATTTTGGCGGCATGGACGATGATCATCTCCGCAACAACCTGAAAGGACTCCCTTTATGGATCGTGCATTAGGACCTGCGGTCCCGCTGACTCCTGCGGCCCACCTCCTGTCGCACTCCGAGCTTGTGGAGCCGAAAACTTGCTCTCAGAGTCTCAATGAGACAATCGCCGCCCTGGGATGGCTGGGCCAGCTCGAAAAACTGGCGACCGAAAGTATTCTTCCCCTCGAACAAGCACCCGCTGAAACTCAGCCAAGTGCGGCCATGCCGCAACCCGGCCTCGAAACGCGGGCTGAGATACCTGAGATCGCAACACCAAGGAAATTTTCGACATCGCGCCCCGAGTACACGCCCGCCCTTCGTGACCGGCAGCTGATAGAGGCCTTGTTGCGCCTGGAGCGCTCCTCAGGCCTGAGACCCTCTCCCGCTCCCATCCGCCAGGAGTCGGATAAATTCGCTCCGACCCGGGCACCTGAAATCCGCACCACTCAAAAAGCTTCCAATTTCCGGCGTACACCTGGCAGCTCGCAACCCATTCTCCGCTCGACTGACGATGAAAGCAGCTGAGCTGATCGGAAAAACTGCTGTGGGGTGGGATAGCTGCGCCGCCTGTTCCGACAATTCCGTACTCAGACTCTCTCTTCTCCGGGATCTCATCGGACGTCTACACGCGCTTCGCTCCGAGGGCTTGGCGACGCAGAACCAGAACCTAATCAGCTCGATCGAAGAAGTGGAAACACGAATTGTAAAAATGGAAGCGGCGCGCTCGTTCCCCGCCACGGGTAAAGAGCTGGAAAACTGGCTTACCTGTGGGCTGCCCGCGGAGGTCACACCGGTGGCACCTGTTCCAAACCGCGAACTTCCGCCGACTCTTGTTGAAAAGCTCGGAGGCATAAAAAAACTGAATCGCCCGGATCGACTCTGGGAACGCAAACTCGTGGAAGAAGCCTTCCGACTGAGTTGGGTTTTCTGGAGCGTGGTAGCCGAACTCCCGCTGGAAATTGTTGAAACATGGCATGAAGACCTTAAAAAACGGCTCTGGCCGGAGGGACTGGTCCTGTTCGTTGAGGCTGATTCCAATCCAGCGAGCGATCGACGAAATTGGCGCGGTCGCTGGATCGTGATCCGCAGGGCTACTGCGCAAAATCACATTTCAGAAGCGCCTGAATGGAAGCTTCTCTTTCCGCCGAGCGGCACCTAGGTTATTCTCCTGCTGTGAGACTTGTAGATTTCCTGATTTTGTTGCTCGAAACACATGCCCAGGCACTTCAGCGCCTTGCCGCGCTTTTCGGTGAAGATATCTTGATCGAGATGATCGAAAGATCCGAAGAGGACGAAAGTCAGCCGAAACCAGTTCCCCCCCCTGCGGGATCTTTTGTCCGGCCCAAGGTTCGCGGAATCCATACGGCCTCATCAGCCTATTCCGAGCTGGAATCGGCTGTTCGGGACATGAAGCTTCCTTCTGTTCTGGAATTTTATCTTTGGGCCTACCCGCACTACAGAGCATTCATCGAAAGCCCGCTTGATCTGAATTCCCGGATCCAGAGCGTACCGGGATCCGAGCCGGATGCCAGCACGGCTCTCGTTGACGAAGCCATAGCGCAGGCGCAGGCCTGGGTACGAAAGCTTCCGATCACCCCGGAATTCAGCGTGCAAGCGGAACGAGCCGTTCACGCGCCTTGGGTGCGCTTTCGCACGACCGTCCTGACCCGAATCGGCAAACGTCCGGTCGGCAGTGTGATCTGATACTTTACAGAATCAGCATGGCGTCGCCGTAGCTGAAGAAACGGTAGCGCTCTCGCACGGCCTCGCGATAAGCCTCAAGCGTCAGTTCCCGTCCGGCCAAAGCCGAAACAAGGACCAATAAAGTCGATTTCGGCAGATGGAAATTCGTGAGCAGCCGGTCAACCGCCTGAAATTGATAGCCTGGCCGGATGAAAATCGAGGTGCGCCCATGACCCTCTTTCAATTTTCCATCGCCCCAGGCACTTTCGAGCGCACGCACGGAAGTCGTGCCTATGGCAAGCACCGGCCTGGAGGCTGCTTTGGCCTCGTTCACCCTCGCAGCCGTGACGGGGGAAATCTCGAACCGCTCCTCGTGCATGACATGCTGTCGGATATCTTCCGCCTTGACCGGCCGGAAAGTCCCAAGGCCTACATGCAACGTCAATTCCGCCCACTCCGCGCCGCGGTCATGCACCTTCTGAAGCACCCGGTCCGTGAAATGCAGGCCAGCGGTGGGCGCAGCCGCGGATCCGGTCTCTTTCGCATAAACAGTCTGATACTCCGTTTCATCGAGCGATTCAGGGGTGCGTTGAATGTATTTCGGAAGCGGGATCAGTCCTGCGCCCGAGGCAACGGGATCGCGATCGAATTTCGCGACCACGGTTCCATGCGGGGAATCCGATGCACCACGAACAAGCTCACCTCGAAGACCCCGTCCGTCCGGAGTGGGCACCTCGAAGCGAACACCCGGCCGATGCTTCGCAGCAGCGTGGAACATGCCTTCCCAAACCCCTGGTGCGAGTTCTTCAAGAAGGAGGAATTCAATTTTTCCGCCCGGAATCCAACGGCCCTGTTCCTCCCGCAAACGATATCCAAGCAACCTTGCCTTCAATACGCGCGTATTGTTCGCAACCAGCAGATCGCCGCGAGAAAGATATTCCGGAAGGTCCAGGAATTTACGGTGCTCCCACTTTCCGGATTGCCGATGGATCACGAGAAGTCGCGCGGAATCCCTGGGCTCGGCGGGTTTTTGCGCGATGAGCTCCTCGGGCAGATGAAAATCGTAGCTCGACAGCAGGACGGCGGTATTGCTAGCTGAATCTGAATTTGAATTTGGATCTGACGCGGACACGGAGCTTGGGTTACCACACTTTGCGAAGGACTGCGCCCGGATAGTAGTGCTTGAGGATCTGGGCCATGGAAAAGCCTTTTTCACCCATCACCTTGGCGCCCCATTGGCACATTCCGACGCCGTGGCCATAGCCGCGTCCTTCGAAAAGCCACTTCAGATCGCGCGTCCCCTGGACCGCGACCGCGCGGAAAGCAGCGCTTTGGATCTGTGTTGTTCCGAGCCACGATCGGAAACGCGAACCCGGCAATGAAAGGCGCAGAGCCTTGTCTCCCAGCGTCCAGAGGGATGAAACCTGCTCCACGCGTCCGCTGGCATTCACGCGATCTGCCGCCAGACCGATCAATTTGCCTTTTTCAATCCATCGGAGGGCATCCTTTGGCCAGGTTTTTGGCATCGTCCGTGACTTCATCCCGCGAATGAACGCACGGACGACGTCAGGCGATCCCAAAGTGACTTGCCATCTGAATTTCGGTGAACTTTGGCAGAACTTGCACTGAACTCCTGTTTGAAAACCGGGATGAGGTTTTCCCCACACCTTTTGAGGAAGTTCGGTCGCGCCTCCGCAGGTCGAATGATAAAAAGCCTTCAGCGGTTTGAAATTCCGTGGCGAACCGGTGGTCAGAATCAGACCCTGGCTTTTGGCCACGACGCGCGAAGCCCGGAAATCCTCGATTGCCGATCCCCCATAGACCTGATCGGTGACATCAGATTCGACATCATAGTGGCGTTTTCGATAGTGATTCATCTGATAAATGGCGTAAGTACGCGCGGCCACGACCTGGGCGGCGATCGCCTCTTCGCTCCATCGCGCTGAAAACTCGGCATTTACCAGGCCATCCAGATATTTTTCCAGATCGAGGTGATTCACCACCTCGCACCCGCGGCGCCCGGCATAGAGACGGATCTCTTCGCGATAAGGACGCCCATTGATCAGAAGGAAGCCAGCCGGCGTTCGAACCTCTGCCTGAGCCCCAAGTATAAAAGAGCGGTTTTGTTTTCCGACCCCCGCCAGCTGCTGCGCATGGACCGCGCCTCGAACGCATTTGAAAACCCACTCACTCGTGAGGTCGGCCTTCAGATTTTTCCGTGCAATGCTGTTGCTGACCTTGAGATCGAGTCCCCTGACCCGAAACTCAGAAACGGCATCCATCAGACGCACCCGAACGCGGCGTTTCTGCGCGAAACCTCGCTCCGGCGGAACCGGCGACGCAAGGGCGGGTGGGAGTTCAAACAGGATTGCGACGCAAGATGCGACGGCTGCAATTGTTGCGATGAAAACATCGCTTCTGATAGGGAGAATCCTTCCCCCGAATACGAGACGCATCATGCGTCATTTGATTATGAACAAGCATTGCGCTCCAGGCTAGCGCGATTGTTTTTGGGCAAATTTTTCCCGTTTAGAGGAATCCAAATGCGTCCGAAAGGTCTCATGTAAGCGGGGCTCGATTGGCCCCGCGCGGTCCACAACCACACTTGGCCCGCGACATGGAGGCAAAACATGGACGAGAGACACGAGATAGCCACGGCAGAGACAGAAATTCCTGTGGAAGAAGCGTGCTCTCAATTCTGTGGCACCGCAAAGGACGTAATTGAGCGTTACACTCATTGCGCGCTTTGCGGTGCTAACCTCCACTTCATGCACGTCACGAATTTTTCGCACAACCTGACCCAGGAATCCGCGAAGTGCATTGAATGCGGGATCAAAACCCGGCAGGTCACCCATCGCCTGCATTAATGAACTAAATTAGTCAGAAACTCATCTCCATCCGGCCATTTACATCCCCGACTGAATCGCGTAACCGTAGGTCATCTCGTTATGACCGAAAACAGACGCACAGCAGCATCCACCTGGCTTCCCTTTTTACCTTCCCGCGCCATTGTCATGGCGAAGCGGCCAAAGCAGGCAGTGCCGTCAACGCAGGAAAAACCCTGCTCGTCCTGCGGTCTTTCTTCAAACAGCGCCAAAGCGGTTCAAGGAAACGGCCCGAAGAACGCCCGCCTGATGCTGGTGACCGATGTGCCCAATGCGCAAGAAGAAATCGAAGGCCGCCCACTGGTCGGCGATGCGGGTCAGCTCCTCACTAAAATGATTGAGGCGATCGGGCTTAAGCGGGACCAGGTCTATATCACCGCGATCGTGAAGTGCCGCCCTGCGGATGACAGAGCCCCGACCGAAGCGGAAACCCAGGCCTGCTCTCAACAGCTTCTAGAGGAGATCGAAACGGTCCGGCCGCAGGTGATCCTTTCCCTCGGCAAGTTCGCTTCACAGACCCTCCTTAAAACTGAAACTGCCATTTCAGACCTTCGCGGACGATTTCATTCGTTTCGTGGAGCCCGGCTCATGCCCACGTTTCACCCGGGTTACCTTCTCCGTAATCCGAGTTCCAAGCGTGAAGCATGGGCGGACCTCCAACTCGTTGCAGCGGAACTCGGCATCAAAATTTCTAAAGAAAAACTCTGAGTTTCATGCTTAACTCGCAGTCGTTACAACGGAATTAACGGAGGTCAGATCTCATGGAAGCCATCTCAGGAAGTTTTTTCTTCATCGTGGTTCTTGGCGTCGCATTCCTCGCGATGAGCGTGAAAGTTCTCAATGAGTACGAACGAGGCGTCATCTTCCGCCTCGGCCGAATCATCGGAGCCAAAGGACCGGGTCTGATCATTCTGATTCCGATCATCGACCGGATGCTCCGCGTGGATCTGCGTACGATCACGCTCGATGTTCCGCCTCAGGACGCCATCAGCCGGGACAACGTCACCATCAAGGTGAACGCCGTCGTCTACTTCCGAGTCGTGAACCCGAACCGCGCCGTAGTTGAAGTTGAAAACTATCTTCTCGCCACGTCAAAGCTGGCTCAAACCACTCTTCGCTCGGTCTTGGGTCAGGTGGAACTCGATGAGCTCCTCGCCTCCCGCGAAGCGATCAATCATCGCCTTCAGACCATTCTTGACGCCCAGACGGAACCGTGGGGTGTGAAGGTTGCCAACGTTGAAGTGAAACAGATCGATCTTCCGATTGAAATGCAGCGTGCAATGGCGCGCCAGGCAGAAGCCGAGCGCGAACGCCGCGCCAAGGTCATCGCCGCCGAGGGCGAACTGCAGGCTTCTCAGAAGCTGTCTGAAGCCGCCGCTGTGATGGAGAAGCAGCCGATCTCTCTCCAGCTTCGCTATCTGCAGACGCTTCGGGAAATGTCGAGCGAGCACACGACAAACACGATTATCCCGCTGCCGATGGACATCATCGCGCCGTTTCTGCGGAAGCTCAGCAAGGACTAAATCCCGCGCCCGCAGGCAGTTTGAATGGCGCACGCACCCTTGTCCCCGAAAGACGAAGTTCCTCAGGAGATCTCCATTCTAAAAACCGGCAATGGTTGGGAGTTGAACCTCATCGACCGGATGTCCGAGAAAATGGGATTCAGCTTCCACGTTTTGAGGATTGTGCTTTCCATCAGCGCGTTAAGCTCCGCGGCGAAGCTCATTTTCAACCATTTCGCTGAATAGACCTCGTGATTGTCTGCATAGGTTCTCCATGATAACCCACGCCTCATCATGAGGCGGCGCCTGATCGAGAAGCATTCAAGATGGATCCGCTGGACACACTGGCTGAACTTTCCCCTCCTGTCGGTAATGCTTTGGAGCGGAATCTGGATCTACTGGGCAAACGACGTTTATCGTCCTTTTTTCCCCGAATGGTTTTACGAGTTCTTCCGCATTGATCATAAGCTGGCCAAAGGCATGGCCGTGCACTTCTTTTTCATGTGGCCATTCCTGTTGAACGGGCTCGTGCACGCGGTTTACCTGGCGGTAACCGGTGAGTGGCGCCACATCACCCCCGATCGAAAAGCCTGGCGTGAACTTCCGTCGACTTTCACAGCTGATTTAGGTTGGGGAACTTCACCGCCGATCCGAGGGAAATTCAACGCCGCACAACGGGTGGCTTACACCTGTATTCTGTTGATGGGGACGATCTCGATTCTATCTGGGCTCGCAATCTACAAACCCGTTCAACTCGATATCATTCGTACTGCTTTCGGCGGATACGAGACCGCTCGGCTCATTCATTTCGTTCTTGCTTTGGGGTATGCCGTTTTTTTCATAATCCACGTGATCCAGGTCCTGCGCGCAGGTTGGAACAATCTCCGATCCATGCTCGCGGGCTTTGAGGTGAAAAATAATGCAAAAGGATAAAGACCTCCTCGAAGCTGAGATTCACAGGAGGACTCGTCGAAGCCTTATCACAGGCATTCTGGCATCCGCACTTGGGGTGGGTGCCTGGCGCTGGCTTTGGAAACAGGAAGAAAACAACGGGACCCCGTGGCCACTCCGGCAAATGCTGCGATTCAATGAAAAGCTCGGGCGAGCACTTTTCGATCGAAACCGCCTGACGGTTCAGCCCGAAACCCCTCCCGTCGGGCAACCCATTCGCGAAAACGGCAAACTTGGCCTTGATTCCTCCTCCTCAACCACGGAATGGAGACTCGAAGTACTCAGTGAAGCACGCTCAGTGGTTCGGCGCAGTTTCTCGATGGAAATGTTGAAAACTTTACCCCGAACCGAGACAACGACTGAATTCAAATGCATCGAGGGCTGGACGGAAAAGATGTCCTATGCAGGAATACGTTTTTCAGATTTCCTCTCGGCCCTCTATCCAGATCTTTATTTGAATGGCGTCCCAGGGATCCTGCCGCCCTACGTCGCGCTCGAGACCCCCGACCAGGGCTACTACGTCTCGATTGACATCGAAAGCATGCTTCACCCTCAAACAATCCTGGCCTATGAAATGAACGGAATTCCGCTCTCGCAAGCGCATGGTGCCCCTCTTCGCCTTCTGATTCCGGTTAAATATGGAATCAAGAGCTTGAAGAAGGTTGGACAAATCTATTTCTCAGGCACACGCCCCCGCGATTATTGGGCTGAACGAGGTTACGATTGGTACGCAGGGTTATGATCGACTCAGTATCCCATCAGATCGGAATCTCAAAAGAAAACGTACTCCCCGCGCCGGGAGCCGTCTCGACGAAAATCTGTCCTCCATGAAGTTCCACTATCTCTTTTGAGATATAGAGGCCAAGTCCGAGCCCGGCGTTCCTTCGAACAATGTCGCTGTTACTCCTGAAGAATCGCTTGAATATATACTGAAGTTCTTCGTCTGAAATCCCTTCACCTTGGTCACTCACTGAAATACGCACCTTGCCTCTGTCTGTCTGACATTTCACCAGAATCGGCGCACCAGAAGGACTGTACTTGCCCGCATTATCGAGGAAATTGTCGAGGACCTGCGCGATACGAACAGGATCCACATCGACTGTTATCGCTTCCAATGGTTCATTGAACACGACTTCATGATCCTTCGTCCGGAGACGGAAAGACTCCACGACATCGTGCACAAGTCGCACGATATCGCCCTGCTCGCGCCGGATACTCAAAGTTCCCCGCTCGAGTCGCGAAATGTCGATCATATCGAAAACCATCGATGCCAGATGATCGAGCTGGCGCCGCATCCGATCGATCGTTGTCATTGTCGTCACGGTCTGCCCGGCAGCCAATTGCTTTTTCAATAGCTCGAGCAGCAAAGTGGCCGAGGTGATCGGCGTTCGCAGCTCGTGGGAGGCGATATTCAGAAATTCGCTTTTCGCGCGGTCCGCTCGTTCAGCGCGCTCCTTTGCTACCAGTAGAGCTTCCTCCGCTCTTTTCCGTACGGCGATATCCCGCGCCACCGCGACGGCGTACTTTCCATCTTCCAGGGAAGCCAACTGAAAGGTCGTTTCGACGGCCTGTTGGTGCGCTTCGGGGCCTCGAAGAGCCCCGATGATCGCCGTGGTACGTCCTATCGCACTGTCCGGATCAGCCAGCAATCGTGAGATTTGTTCCGCCGAGCCGGAGTCCCAAAGCTCGGTAATAGACGTGGCAAGCAGCTCCTCCTTGCTTAATCCCGTGAACAGGCAGGCCGCTCGATTGACGTCGATCATGCCAGCGTCCGGAACACGAAAAAGGAAAATGGCCTCACCGGTTTGTTCGATCAGGAGTCTGAAACGCTCAAGCTCCGCCAGACGTCGCTGGAGTTCTGGAAAATAGGTTTTCTTGAACGACTTTTCACCCAAGCCGATGATCTGCTCGCGTTGTCGCCGGAAGTCGCGCCCAATCCCGGATGAACTTCTTTCAGAGTGCGGTTTCATACATCCGCTCTACCTCTTGGATGGTGGGCTCGCGTGGATTCGTCGCCATGCATGCATCTCGCATCGCGGTCTCGGCAAGCTTCGGCAGGTCTTCATTCTTCACCCCGAAAGCCCTGAGCCGTCGCGGCGCACTCAAGTTTTCCTGCAAGGAGATGATTCTCGCCACCAGCGCCTCCTTCACATCGTCATCACTCATACGGCCCAGCTCATGGGGATCAAAACCCGAGGCTTCCGCAAGTTTGCGGTAGCGACCCGGGATCGCGCTGAAGTTGTAGCGCACAACATGCGGAAGCAGGATGGAGTTAGCCTCGCCGTGGGCAACATTTCGCAGCCCACCGATGGCATGCGCCATGGCATGAACGGCACCCAGGCTTGCATTCGAGAACGCAAGCCCGGCATTGAGGCTGGCAAGCATCACCTGCGTTTTGTACTCCAGATTACTCAGCTCACGAACGGACAAAGGCAGAAAATGAAAAAGCAGGCGCACGGCCTCAATTGCGAGCAGGTCCGTCACTGGAGACTGGGCGTTTGACGCATAGGCTTCAAACGCATGCGTCAGGGCGTCCATTCCGGTAGCAGCAGCGATCTCATGCGGCATGGTGATGAGCGTCGCCGGATCGATCAGCGCAATATCCGGAACGATGGCCTTGCTGACAATCGCGATCTTCGCCTGGGCTTCGCGGTTCGTGATGATCGCGAACTGCGAGACGTCGGCAGAGCTCCCTCCTGTCGTCGGGATGCAGATCAGGGGCGCGATTGGCATCGAGACCTTGTCGACGCCCTCGAAATCGAGAATGTGTTTTTCCTGAGCGACAACAATCCCGATCCCTTTTGCGCAGTCCATCGGGCTTCCGCCACCCACCGCAACAATCGCGTTGCATCGCTCCCTGAAAAAGATTTCGGCGCCTGCCATCACCTGTTCCGCAGGAGGGTTGGACGAAACTTCCGAGTAGACAGCCAGCGGGAACCCCGCTTCGCTGAGGCATCCGTTCAGCTCACGAGTCCATCCGGCCTCCACGACTCCCGGATCGCTGACGACCAGGATCTTCGTCGAGCCCAGATTAGCCGCATATCGGGCGACAATGAGCCTTGCTCCGATTCCGAAGACAAACTCCGGCGCGACGAACTTCCTGAGCGATTCAGGATGATTCAGTAAAGATCGATCGATCGGAATTTTCATCGTTCCCCCGCTTGCGCCTCGCGCTGCTCATCGACAAGTTTCAAAAGCCGCTCGAAGTTTACGGGCTTTCTGAAGAAAAACGTGACACCCGGGATGCTGTCGGGTTTTTCGGCTATGCCTGAAAGAATCGCCACCGGGATCGAGGCCAATTCCTGTTTTCGCTGACGTGCTTCGAGGAATTCCCAGCCATTCATCACGGGCATCAGAATGTCGAGTAGGATGATGCAGGGCCGCCGAATCTCCTGCAGCATACGGAGCCCCTCAGCACCATTTTCGGCGGTAAGAACCTTGTAGCCTTCAAATTCAAAAAGCTCCCGCAGAGTGTCGCGGATCTCCTGTTCGTCTTCGATGATAAGGACACCCGAGCATTCCATAGAACAATGTGAGGCGCTTCAAGAAGCAAGCCGGTAGGTGCGTCAAGCACTGTTACTCGCCGCCCAAAGTACGTTTTGAGCGTATGACACGGTGATAACTCACCGCAAAGCGATGGGCCTCATCGCGCACGTGCGTAAGAAGCTTGTACGCACCTGTATGAGGGAGCAGCGGAATCGGATTCTTCCGTCCCGGGATAAAGACCCGTTCCATCGATGATTTCACTTCGGCCGACTGGAAATCGCGCTCCACACGCGCCTTGGCCAGGCCCGCAACACTCACGCCCTGGACCGCGAGTTCCTCGAGAATGGCAACGGCCTGGGCCAACTGGCCCTTCCCTCCGTCCACCACGACCAGATCCGGAAGTTCCTCTTCCTTATGCGCAAAACGCCTACCCAGGACTTCCTTCATCATCGCGAAGTCGTTGGAGCCCTCGACTGTTCGAATCTTGTAACGCCGGTAAAGCCCCTTTTCCGGCGCTCCGTTCATGAAAACCACCCTGGAAGCCACCGCATCGCGACCATGGATATTGGAGATGTCATAGCACTCGATCCGATAAGGAAGCTTGGGCAGATGAAGCTTCTCCAGCACTTCTTCGAGCGCCTCGGATCCATGCCCCGGCGAACGCTTGGCGGCCTGTTCCTGTGCATATTCGGCATTCGTGCGAGCCACATTGAGAAGCTGCTCATCGACCGCGTTCTCGGCGACTCTCACCGAAAGCCCGAGCGTCCGCTCGAGCAACTCAAGATCATCAGGCGCTTCGGACAGAAGGATTTCGTTAGGCGGGGGCTCGCCTTCCCTGGCCGGCGAGAGATAGTTCTGCGATAGAAAATCGAATAGAATTCCTGAGTCCGTGAGCGAGGAATCCGTATTCTGAAAGTGAAAGTGTTGAATCGAGATCAAACGGCCCCCGCGAATCCGGAGCAGTGTCGCGTGCGCGTCGGCATCTTTCCGGAATAGTCCAACCACATCGCGATCGCGCTGAGAACCGGCCTCGACCACTCCCTGCGTCTCCGTCACGAGTTCCAGGTTCTTCAGCTGGTCCCGGTATTCAGCCGCAAGCTCATATTCCTCTTGAGCCGCGGCATCTTCCATCCCTCTCCGAAGAGATTTTTGAAGATGATCGGCTTTTCCTTCAAGCACGGCCATGGCTTGCGTGATCGATTCTCGGTAGTGGTTCTCGTCCAACTCGCCGACGCAAGAACCCGAACACTTTCCCATTTGAAACAGAATGCAGGGGCGGCTTCGATGCCGGAAAGTATTGTCCGAGCAATCCCGAAGCTGAAACGTTTCGTTCAGGAGCTGCATCACCTGCCGGGCGGACCAGGCTGAGGGAAAAGGTCCGAAGTACCGGGCGCCATCTCGCATGACCCGCCGCGTCCATTCAATCCTCGGAAAACGCTCGTTTACCTGAATTTTCAGGTACGGATAAGCTTTGTCATCTTTGAGCCGGACATTGAACTTAGGCTTATGCTTCTTGATGAGAGTGCACTCAAGGATCAGCGCTTCGGCTTCCGTTTCAGTCAGAATGACGTCGAAGTGATGAACCCGATTCACCAGCATCTCGGTTCGCGGGACCTCATGCGACCCGGCCTGGAAGTAGCTGGCAAGCCGGTTCGGCAGAACCTTTGCTTTTCCGACGTACAGAATGTGCCCTTGCGGATCTTTCATCAGATACACGCCAGGGCAGGCTTTCACAGCGCGCGCCTGCTCCAGCAGTATTTGCCTGCTCGGCAGCACGATTTCGACCGCCGGACCGGTTTCCGCGTGATTTTTCGATGGTTTAGGAGCTTGCTTTTCCATCTCAGTCCACTATAACCAGATTAAGGAGAAATTTCCTCATGGCACGCACAAACCCGTCGACTGAAGTCGCCCAAGAAGCCCTGTCCTATTGCACCAGCTGCAAAATGGACCTCAACCACGTTATCGTTGCGATGAAAGGCGACCGGATTGCCAAGGTTCAGTGCCTCACCTGCAAAAAAGAACACGTCTACCGGGCGCCCAAGGGAGCGACCGAGCCTGTTAAAAAGAAATCCAAGAAAGAAACTGCGGCCGCTGAGGCTGCCATCAGCTCGATCGAAGCTGAATGGACCAAGCTCATGACCGCCCATAAAGACGCCCCGATGAAGCCTTACAGCATGAAGGCGTCGTTTGCTCTTGGCGACAAGCTCAAGCACCCGACCTTCGGCGATGGAATTGTTGGAAAGCTGATTTACCCGAACAAACTGGAAGTCATCTTCTCAAACAACATCAAGGTTTTGATTCACGCCGGCGTCACGAACCAGTGATCCGCGCCAGCCTGCGCCTGATTCCACTCCTCTGCGTTTCCGCGACACTCATCGTTTCGGGTTGTGCCTCTGCGCCCAAACCCGGCAGTCCGCCCGTGCTTTCGGATTACGAAGGCAAGAAGGTCGCCCTGATTGACATCGATGGAGAAGCCAGCGGGCGGGCTGTGGTCGAAGTCGCTCTCATCAACGAACTGATCAAGCGTGGAACCTTCATCCTCGTTCCCAAGAACGAGGTGGATCAAGCGCGCAACGCTCCCGATGTGGACCCGACCGATTGGCGCGCAATCGCCGAACGCGCGGGTTCCGATATCGCTCTTCGCGCCCGGATTGCCCGATTCGACGCCGAAACGAAAGAAGGCTACTCCGCCGAAGAAGTCTATGACAGCCAGCTCGCCAAGGAGCGCGGAAAAAAAGAAGGAAAAACCAATCGCCTTTTCAAAGTGAAAAGCATGAAAGGCGTTGTGGAAGTGGAGCTCGAGTTTGCCGATGCTCGCTCCAAAACAGATGCGAGTTTTCGCAAAGGCACCGCTGCTCACGAGGAAACCGTTTCTGCTGACGCGAAATCCGGCTCCATTCACCTCCCGCCGAAACTTCGCTTTCTTGAGGGTCTCGCAAGGCAGGCATTCAGGAAATTCTTTGAGCAATATGAATAGGCTCCTATACTAGGGGCTCATGCTCATCACGCAGCTGCTATCGCAAATCGCCGTTAAAAACCCAACTCGACCCGCCTATCGATATCTGGGCAAGGAAACAAGTTTTTCAGAACTGAAGATCCGCGTGGCACGGCTCAGCTATCTTTTTCAGAACGAGATCGGTCACCACCCTGGTGGAGTGCGGGTGGCCTTTTTAGCCAGGAATTCACCAGCCCTGATTCAGACATTTTTCGCGCTCACCAATATCCGCGCGACGTCGATTCCAATCGACCCTGACCGCCCTCGTGACGAAATCGAAAATTGGCTCAAAGAAAGCGGCGCCACACATCTGGCAGTGACATCCGACCTGATCGCGCCCGCCAGAGAGATCCTCTCCTCAGCCCGACTTTCACTTCCCATCATTGAGATCGAGAAAAAACAGGGTGGCGAGTACGATTCCTCGTTTACCGCCCAAACCGACAACCAACCTGCTGAAAATGATATTATTCTGATTCTTCGCACCGCTGGAACCACCGGGCATCCGAAGCTGGTCACGTTCACCCACAAACAATTGCGGTTTGGTGCCTCCTCCATTCGCGGCACGTACCACATCAACCTTTCCGATCGCTTTCTGACGAAAATTTCCTGGGCGCACCCATTTGCATTTTTGCACGCGCTGCTATTCCCCATTCTTTCAGGCGCTACCGTTGTGATCGATCACGGACTTGAAGGGGCTGAATTCCTCGATTTCCTGATCGAATCCCGAACGAATCGCGTCCTCGGTGCTCCTCTTTTTTTCTGGAAACTCCTCATGACCTGCCGAAGCGAGAAGCGAACCCTTCCGGGCATCAAGTCTATTACCGTTGCTGGCGGCCCCCTTTCCTCTGACGTGGCACGTGTTTTTGGGCTGATGAAAATTTCCGTGGGACACTGCTACGGCCAGACCGAGAATCTTTGGACTATTTCGATGCAGGACACGGCGCTTTCCGAAGGCTCTTCGTCCGCGGAAAAAGGACTTCCCGGCTTCAAATACAAAGTCGTCGACGACAATGGTGACGAGATTCCAGGGCCAAAACCCCGAACCGGACGTCTCGCCGTGACAACTCCGACGGCCATGTCGGGGTATTATCGCCACGGTGCCGAAAAAAAAGATCTCGCGCAGGAAACGAAGAACGCGCTGCGAGGGACCTGGCTTTATACCGGGGATGTCGCGCGGCTCGATGGAGATGGCGATACGCTCAGCATTCAGCTTCTGGGGCGGCAGTCCGATTTACTGCACATAGATGAGGAATATGAGAGCCTGAACGAGGTCAATCAGGTCCTAAAGGAAATCCAGGGCGTGGACGATGGCGCCGCCTTCATAGTGCCTCGCGCGACCGGGAAGCCGATTGTTCTCTGCGCCATTGTCAGAGGGGCGGGCTCAATTTCCGACAAGCAGATATTGGATTATTGCGTGGGTAAATTACCAGCGAATCTTGCGCCCAAAGCCGTTGCATTCACCGACTTCATTCCAAAGGATTTTGGCAACCAGCCGAACTACACAAAACTTCGACATCAATTTTCAGGCATTACCAGCTGAGTTACAGGTCGTCTAAATATGCATCGGCTCAGTGCCGGTACCACGGAAGCGATGCGCGAAACCTTCATCAAACACCGCAAGATCCAACCAACCACAGACCTCGCGCAACGCGTCCTGCGCTAACACCTCTGATCCCTGTCCTGAAATCTGCGGGAGAACAAGATAAGTGGTCGGATCGCCATATCTCATCTGATGGCGTTGAGTGGCCTCTTTCATGGCGTTGACATCATGACCAGTCCGTTTGGAGTCAAGCTGTGAGTGGAGCATCAGGTAAGGGCAAGTGACGTTATTCAGTTCGAGCGGGCCCACGCGCGGTGAAATCAGAATCAGTCCGCGCGGCGGATGAACCGTGAAAAAATCGTAATACGAGCGCGCCAGGAGGTCTGCCGACTGTCCGAGCGCAAGAAGAACCGCGCGATCAGGATCGACGGCGTCGTTCTCCAGACCTTGTCGATAGAGTTCCGCGATCTCCTGCGGATGAAGTGATTGCGAGGCATCAAATTCGAAAGTGATCAATCCGCAGCGATTCAGCTCGGTCGAGAGTTCAGCGAAGTTCGTTGCCCTGAGAAAACCTGCGCCATCTCTCGAAATGTCATGAAGGTAAAATTCAGGTATCAGAAAAACGATCGGCGACCGACTGTCATGCACTCGCACATCTTCGGGATAGCTCCAGCGACAGCCCACTGCTTTCCCTTCCGGCAGGGCGACTGTCTTTTCGATGGGAACACGCTTCACAAAACCCCCATTCGACCCCCTCCCTGCCAGTCATGTGCCAGCCGGGCGGCCAGTGGCCGATTCAAGAGTCACCTTTCGTGACGTCTCGCGCCAAGCGGATGCCGCATCGAGATGCGGTGCTCCGCAAGTAAACCCGTGACAGACGATCACCCCAGATTCATTCGCGCTCGCTTTACGAAAAACGTGAGCGTTCCGGCAAACATCCTGACTATTGGGACCGGATACCACTACTGGACCGAGTTCATAAAGCAGCAGCGTAGAAAGCGTTTCAGCTCCTCCGGAGGGATTACCAGTCGCAAGCGGTCGAACTCGCCGGAGTTGCTGCTCGGCACGCGCACGGAGGTCTAATTTACCGCTGATTTCAGCCAGTACGAGCGCGCTTGCCAGTGCTACCGCCGTACCGGCCGGGATCGCGGAGTCAAACAGTCCTCGCGGGCGAAACAGCAAGGTCTCGTGATCGTCCCCGGTAAAGTAGAATCCTGCATCGGCCTGAAAAGAATTAAATAGAATCGTCAGCCATTCGTGAGCCTGTTCGATCAGACCAGAGATCTCGCTCTCCGGAGACCACCTCGCCAGATCCAGGGCCGCGGCCGTGAGAAAGGCGTAATCGTCGAGCGTGGCGTTTGTTTTTGCAATCCCGTGCTGAATGGTTCCACTCAATCGGTGCGAGCCCGCATGCGGCCCCGCCGCACCGGTTACGAGCGCGTCATAGGCTTTCTTCGCCGCCTGATAAGCAACGCGTGCTTTGGAACTCTCGCCCGAGACGGACAGCGCGCCAGAGGCCCAGGAAAGGCCGCTGATCGCGAGCGCGTTCCAGCTGACAAGGACTTTATCATCGATCTGCGGCGAAACCCTTTCGGATCGAAGCCTGAGAAGCTTCCTGCGCACGGATTCCATCAGACGTTCAACCTCTGTCGCTGGCACTTCAAGTTCGGAAGCAATTGCCTCGTACGACTTGGCAGCGAAAAGAACCGTCTTGCCTTGTTCAAAATTGCCGGCTGCCGAGATGCCAAACCGTTTTGCCGCAATCGCGGCTTCCGCTTGGCTTAAATCCCCGCGTTTAACCAGGGATGAAAGATCATCCGCAGTCCAAACATAAAATTTACCTTCCTCACCCTCCGAATCAGCATCTTGCGAACTGAAGAATGTGCCAGCCGGAGATCTTAAGTCACGAAGCAGATAATCCACCGTACTTGTGATGACCTGAGTAAACAGCTCCCGGTCGGCCTCCTTCAGTTCGGAGGCGCCGGAAAGCAAGATCTCGGAGTACAACTTCAACAAAAGCCCGTTGTCAGAAAGCATTTTTTCGAAATGAGGCACCGCCCAGGCTTCATCAACGGCGTAGCGATGGAAGCCGCCGCCGAGCTGGTCAAAGATCCCCCCTTCAGCCATTCGACGAAGTGTAAGAATCACGCCATCCCTCCGGCCCGATCGCCAGAGAAACGTCAGCATGGGAACATTTGGAAATTTAGGAGCGCGCCCAATCCCACCGAAAGTCGGGTCCATGTAGGAATGAATTTTCGCGGCGGACTCGCTGAGTATCCTCACAGTCTCACCTGCTTCAGCTGGATGTACACGGACCATGCCATTTTCGGCTTCGAGAATCGCTTCAGTGAGTTGACCTGAGCTCCTCGCGACTCCTTCAGGATCATCACGGTAAGAATTGAGCACAGCCAGGAGAACGCGTCTAAACCCGGCCCGGCCGTAGCTATCCTCAGGAGGAAAATAGGTACCCCCGAAAAACGGTTTTTGATCAGGAGTGAGAAAAACGGTCAGAGGCCAGCCGCCGCCACCGGTGAAGACCTGCGCGACCGGTTGGTAAATTCGATCGAGTTCCGGCCTCTCCTCTCGATCCACTTTGATGCTGACGAAGTGTTCGTTCAAAATAGCGGCGATCTCCGCGTTTTCAAAGCTCTCATGCGCCATCACGTGGCACCAGTGGCAGGCGGCATAGCCGACACTCAGGAGGATCGGCCGGTTCGTTTCCCTCGCCAGGCGAAAAGCCTCCTCGCCCCAGGGAAACCAGTCCACGGGATTATTCTGATGCTGCCTGAGATACGGGCTCGTTTCTTTTTCAAGTCGATTCATACGGGCTTACAGCCCCAGCGCCAGCACCTTGAGTCGCCTGATGCGATCGCGGATTTCGGCTGCGCGCTCGAACTGCATCTCCTTCGCTGCTTCTCGCATATCCCGCTCCATCGCTCGTACTGACTTGTTCACCTCTTCAAGAGACGTGAAATAATCACCAGCGGCCTCTCGTACCGCCTCAATCCTTCCTTGCGGGTCCAGCAGGTCCAGATTCCCCATGGCATGAGCAGCTGCTGCCGATTCAGCGGCACTCCAAAGGCTTTTGCCATGCCCCGAACCTGCTCCGGTCCTGAGCGCCCGCTTGGCAAGCACGCTCTTGTCGTCTTTCCCGCCGCGTCCTGAACGCGAGGTCCCGAGATTCTCAACTTCAGCCTGGAGGATGGGTGCCGGAATTGCTTTTTGAATGGTTTGCGGGGTGATGCCGTGCGCCCGGTTGAAATCCTCCTGGAGCGCACGACGGCGAGCGGTCTCGTCCAGGGCTTTTCTCATGCTATCGGTCTGCTTGTCGGCGTACAGGATCACGAAACCGTCCGCATTTCGAGCCGCGCGCCCGATCGTCTGGATGAGCGAACGAAAACTACGAAGAAAGCCCTCTTTATCCGCATCAAGAATCGCAACGAGCGAAACTTCGGGCAGGTCAAGGCCCTCGCGAAGCAGATTGATCCCGATCAGAACATCGAATGCCCCGAGCCGGAGGTCGCGCAGGATCTCAATGCGCTCAAGCGTCTCGATATCCGAGTGCAGGTATTTCACGCGGACGCCTTGCTCCTGATAGTATCGGGTCAGGTCCTCCGCCAATCGCTTCGTCAAGGTGGTCACAAGGACGCGCTCGTTCCGTTCCACTCTTTTCCGAATTTCCCCGAGGAGATTGTCGACCTGCGTACCGGCCGGGCGCACCTCCACACGAGGATCCAGAAGGCCCGTCGGACGGATCACCTGCTCCACGAATTCACCACCCGACTTTCCGAGCTCATAGTCACCCGGTGTCGCTGAAACGTAAACGGTAAGGCTCAAGTGGCGTTCCCATTCCTCAAAGCTCAATGGTCGATTATCCAATGCGGACGGAAGACGGAACCCGTGCTCCACGAGAGTGGTTTTTCTCGCACGGTCTCCCCGGTACATTCCACCAATCTGCGGAACAGTGACATGGCTCTCGTCCACGATCAGGAGCCAGTCTTTCGGAAAGTACTCCAGCAACGTGGGCGGCGGGGATCCAGGCGCCTTGCCCGTCAGGTGACGCGAATAATTTTCGATACCCTGGCAGAACCCGAGCTCCTCCATCATCTCAAGGTCAAACAGCGTCCGTTGCTCCAGACGCTGTGCCTCGACCAGCTTGTTCAGGGATCTGAGCTCCTCAAGACGAAACCTAAGCTCCTCGCGTACGGTATCGATCGCTCGTTTGCGATTCTCCGCCGTGGTCACATAGTGGCTTCCGGGGTAAATCGTCACCCGGGGAATGCGCTGAAGTCTCACGCCCCGAAGCGGGTCCACCTCGGAGATGCTTTCGATCTCATCCCCGAAAAACTCCACTCGAATCGCGCGTTCTTCCTCGTATGCCGGGAAAATCTCGACTACATCTCCGCGGACCCGGAACGTCCCGCGATGAAAATCCACGTCATTTCTCCGGTATTGGATTTCAACCAGCTTCTTCAGCATCTCTTGGCGCTTCATCTCGCGCCCGGTTTCGAGGTACAGGAGCATACCCTCATAAGCTTCAGGAGAACCCAAACCATAGATACAGGACACTGACGAGACGATGATGACATCGTTTCGCTCAAGCAGTGAACGCGTCGCGGAGTGCCGGAGCTTATCAATCTCGTCGTTGATCTGAGCGTCCTTTTCAATGAACGTGTCGGTCGACGGAATATAAGCTTCCGGCTGATAATAATCGTAATAGCTCACGAAATATTCCACGGCATTCGTCGGGAAAAATTCTCGGAATTCGGAAAATAGCTGTGCGGCCAGAGTCTTGTTGTGGCTCAGGATCAACGTCGGACGGTTCACCTGCGCGATGACGTTGGCCATCGTGAACGTTTTTCCCGAACCGGTGACCCCGAGGAGCACCTGTGATGCTTTTTCGTCGCGAAGTCCGCGAACGAGCTGCTCGATGGCCTGCGGCTGGTCCCCTGTTGGCTGAAAAGGAGTCTTCAGTTCAAATTTTCGCTGCGAGAATACCGCCATAACTGATCATGATAGCATTCATCATGACCCGGTTTCCAGGCCCCTGTTCCTCAGGTTTCAGCTATATGTCCAGCTTGTGCCGCCGGCTCCGTCCTTCAAAATGACACCGCGGGTTTCCAGATCCTTCCTGATCGTGTCTGCTCGCGCGAAATCCTTGTTTTTGCGAGCGTCCATCCGGGCCTGGATTAACTGTTCGATTTCTTCTTTGCCCGGACGCTCAATTCCACGAGCGCTGGTCCGGTCACCGCGAATCCGGGCGAGATCTGACAAAGCCTCGTCGGGATCGGCCAGGCCGACGCCCAGAATTTCCCCGATTTCGTCATGGATGATGCGAACGAGTTCACGGGCGGCAAAACCGCCTTCCGGGCGGATTTTTTCGTCCTGCCGGATACGATTGAATTCGCGGATCAAACTGAAAAGTTCTCCAAGAGCTCCCGGCGTGTTGAAGTCATTGGCATAGGCCTCGTCGATCTTCTCGCGAGCGGTTTTGCACTTTTCCAGGAAGGGAGCCCATGCTTCGCCATTTACGTCTGACGGGGACGCGAGAGCGGCCTGTTTGACCGCCTCTTTTTTTGCGGCGTAAATTCGTTCAAGGCCCACCAATGTCTGTTCGACGGTTTCGTCACCAAAATCGATCGGAGAACGATAATGCACCGACAAAAGCAGGTAACGCGAGAACTCGCCCGAGAACTTCGTCAGAAACTCACGCGCCGTAAAAACGTTTCCGAGGCTCTTTGACATCTTCTCCTTGGAGAGTGTCAGGAAGGCGTGGTGCAGCCAGTATTTCACGAACGGCGTATGGCCCGTCGCGCCTTCGCTCTGCGCGATTTCATTCTCGTGATGAGGGAAAATCAGATCCTCCCCCCCGTGATGCACGTCAATCCGATCTCCAAGCCACTTGCTCGCCATGGCCGAACACTCTATATGCCAGCCCGGACGTCCTTTTCCCCACGGAGAATCCCAGCTCGGCTCGCCGGGTTTGGCAGGCTTCCACAGGCTGAAGTCGAGCGGGTTGCGCTTCTTCTCGCTGACACTCACCCGCGCGCCGGCCACCAGGTCTTCTATATTCTTGTGGGACAGCTTCCCGTAATCCGGAAAACTCTCGATTGAAAAAAGCACTTCGCCGTCCACGACGTAGGCTTTCCCATTGGAGATAATCCGCTCGATCAGACTGACGATCTCCTGAATATGGGAAGTCACCGTGGTTTTGTGCGTCGGCTCAAGCATTCCCGCGGCCGCATAATCACGCTCGACTTCTGCCGTGTATTTCTGAGCGATCGCCTCAGCGGGCTGATTTTCCACATGCCCGCGTTGAATGATCTTGTCATCGACGTCCGTATAGTTCCGGACGAAAGCGACGTCGTAGCCCGCCTTCGTGAAATAACGAAAGAACATATCCGCGACGAGACCGCCACGGAGGTTCCCGATGTGAATCAAGTTGTAGACCGTCGGCCCGCAGGAATACATCGTCAGCTTACCGGGCTGAAGCGTTTCCAGGACCTCTTTCTTTCCTGAATAGGTATTGGTGAGTCGAATTGTCCTAATACTGGCGCTCATAGGACCGACTCAAGCACAAACCTGGTCGCTTAAGAAGCGAAAATCGTCTGAATTTCCTGTTCAACAAGCTCTTCGTTCGATTTTTTCGCGAGCGAGATTTCTTTCACGAGCAGGTGTTTCGCCTGATCGAGCATCTTGCGTTCACCGAACGACAAGTCCTTGCTATGACGCAGGAGAAATAAGTTACGGAGGACCTCGGCGATTTCGAAAATCGATCCGGTCTTGATTTTCTCCATGTACTCGCGATAACGCCTGTTCCAGGTGGTGTGGTCGATCTTGACGTTCCGCTCTTTCAGAATATCGTAGACGGTTTTCACATCTTTATTGGAGATGATACCGCGAAGTCCCACTGAGGCGACGTTGTCGGTAGGGACCATGATGGTCATCTGGTTATCCACAACCTGGAGGACATAAAACTTCTTCTTTTTACCCCCGACGTCTTTTTCCTCGATCCGCTTAACGACCGCTACGCCATGAGCAGGATATACCGCATTGTCGCCTACTTTAAACATCCGCTGACCTCCAAGAGCTGCTTGATCCGAAAACTGACTTCGAACCGCGAAATTTACTGCTTCCGGCTTTGTTTCCGGAATCGATTACCGATGCATTGTCTCGTGAGTTCACTACTTGAACCGATAGGGCAGAATTTTGACCCCCCGGACCTTATCACGACATCCTGTCAAAAGTCAATGCACCTCCAGTTTTTCGCACTGTGTAAGTACCTGAATTTATGCGCATTCTTCCCTGACTATGCCGCCCCACAGCATTTTTTTTGCTGTCTGGCAATTGGACAGCGCCTAAGAAGAGCAAACGACGTGCCCGTTATGACACAATGCGAAACCTTTTTCGTCGATGCTAACCCCTCGTCCCCACAACGATCGATGAACTCGGGCAAACAAACGTCCTTTCAACCGCCTGTATCGAGCCCTTGTCGGTAAGCACAGCCGTCTAAAACGTTTACAGTGCATCTGAAGCGCCTCAGGAAACGGAATAAATTGACCGATCCGTAAGTGATGAGGTTCCGAGCTTCACCCGCAACCCCTATTGCAGCCCTTTTAGCTGTCCTCGCTTTAAGCGCGGCGTCAGGCGGGGTGTCCTACGCCCAAGCAGGCGATACGAAGCCGGGGTGCGCGAGCTTGGGATCGCGGCTCATCAATATGGCCAAGCGAGCAAATCCGTTCGCGATTGATGAGGCCACTCGCGAGATCAAAGAGACCCGCCGACGCTCCAAGCGTGCACTCCTGAATCGCTCGATCACGCAGGAACAGGCGCGTTCGATACAGCAGGCCAATGAAATTGCCACTCGATCCAGTTCCCTCACGGCTGCTGAAACCGCTCGCCGCTCCAGAATTTTGCGCCAGGCGGGTTTCACTGATCGGGACCTTGAAAGACTCGGACAATGGAACGTTCTAAAAAATTATCCAGGCCCCATCCGTGCTCCCATCCATTTCCTGCCCGAGTCTGCTTTCACTCATACTGTCCGGCTGAAAGAGTTCGACAAAAATGCCGTCCGCACATTGAAAACCGAAATGAAGGACGGCAAAACTCCCGAACTCCATTACGTCATTGATGCCGACGATCAGATCTTCCTGGTTGATCGGAAATCCGCGAAAGGAATCCCGAAGGAACCTCTCTGGGTTGCACGTGATGTCGAAGGACCGGAGGCCCGCTCGATACTGGTGAAAGAAACGGGCACCGTACGTTTTATCGACGGCCAGCCGCGATTTCAGGCTTTGCATGGAATCGATTTAACATCTGACGAACTCGATCAGGCCCTGACCAAGTACCGCAATGAGATTCCAGATCTTGCGTCCGCCACCGGAAAGGCGTCGCGAGCAGCCGAAACCCGGGTTCTGAATTGCCTCGACATCATGTCCGGCCAGCTTGCGGGCAAGTCCTTCGTCAAGGATTCACTTGTCGCAGGAAACCTGATCAGCATCGGTTCGATCGGCACTGCGGAACTGCTGGGAGCGGGCCGGTTTGAAAATGAGAAAGGGATGCAAGTGCTCGCAGCCGACATCCTGGGCAGCAACGCCAACTCAGTCATTTCAGGGATCATCAGCCGCAGTATTGTCATGAGCCAGATGAGCATGCCGAAAATGGTTGCAGCCCGTGCGACCGTCGGACTGGTCACCACACAGGTGCAGGACCAGATCTACAAGGTGGTACTTCCTGATAAAGACGCGAATGAAAAAGCGGCGGCTCTCACAAAATTCAATACCTGGCATTTTTACCTGAAGCTTCCGCTGAACATCTGGATCGATAAAGCCATGATTGAGAAACTTCCCGTCGCTCTTTTTGACACCTGCCGGAACGGCGGCGTCGTGAGCGTCGCCTTGTCCGCGCAATCGGTCAGGATCTACGAGAAAGCCGCCTCAACGGCCGCTTACTTCGTCCTGCGCGGAATGTTCGTGGATGAAGGCAACAAGCCCAAAGGTAAAAGCCTGATCGAAAAAGTTCAGATGAAACTCATTGGGTCCGAAAAAGACGCAAATGAAAAAGAAAAGGGCCCGGCGGAAACGAGTCCGCCGAGCCCGATAAAACAAACAACGAAACCCTGAGATCAGCCGCTCAGGCTGTCAAAGGGATACTGACCGAGTTCATAGCATTTTTCAGCGATGAGCTTCATTTCATCGTCATCGTTCCGGACCATTGCCTTGAAGTTACCGCGAATCCGTCGATTGGCTTTCGTGAAGAAAGACTCCGCGATCGCAAGCTCCATCTCGCACTTCTCAGGTCCGCCCTTCTCTTCCAGCGCGCGACTGACCCTCGAGAGCACACAAGCCATTGCATACATGTCGATGGCGATATCAGCGATGCGCTTCTGCGCGAACTGACGGAGATGGATATGACGGCCATGGCGCCTGAGGAGCGTTTCTACCTGCCCCGTGAACTCCACCGCGTATTCCTCGAGCATGCCGGCCATTTTCTTCAAAGCCGGATGCGACTTCGTGATCGACTCCCCGACGATGTTCTGCCTGATCTTCCGGATTGCGAAATCGCTGACAGGTCCCAAGCCCTTCAGCGGGTACTTGATGGCATCCGCAAGTCCGGCAAGTTCTTCGCCCGGTCCCTGCATGCCCGAAAGAGCGATGAAAGCTCGCAGAATCTCGTTCGTGCCTTCGAAGATGCGATTGATTCTCGCGTCTCGCAGCCACTTCTCGTACGGATATTCCTTCATGTATCCGTTCCCTGCCCAGATCTGAAGGTTTTCGTCAACTGTCTCCCAAAGCACCTCGGACGCGAAGACCTTGGCGCACGCACTCTCGAGTGAGTAGTCGACGTCTTTCCGATCGATTAAAGCCGTGGTCATGTAGACCATGGCTTCCGCCGCGTAGGTATTGGCGACCATTCGGGCGATCTTTTCCTTCACCATCCCGAATTCGCCGATCTTCTTCTGGAATTGCACGCGTTCATTTGCATGCTCAATGGAAGCTTTGATGCAATTGCGAGAACTTCCTACACAACCGGCGGCAAGCCCGAGGCGGCCGTGATTGAGAACCCCCATTGCGACCTTGAAGCCCTGGCCCACACCCCCGATCACGTTTTCAACCGGTACCTTGAGGTTCTCAATGTGTACGGCATTCGTCCACGAAGCGCGGATCCCGAGTTTGTGCTCTGACGGGCCGACCGTGATACCTTCGGCCATTTCGCTCACGAAACACGTTACTTTCTCTTTCTTCACGCCTTTTTCCTCGACCTCGGTCTTGGCGAAGATGGTGAAGAAGTTTGCGATCCCGGCATTTGTGATCCAGAGTTTGTTTCCGTTCAGAATGTAATGCTT